>LDZU01000072.1_pt1 | contig 19514 bp, 13 predicted proteins | sample 615531 | NCBI WGS metagenome assembly LDZU01 (sample SAMN03408293, study PRJNA278302) | terrestrial metagenome | isolation source: oil reservoir sample SB2 | place: USA: Alaska, North Slope, Schrader Bluff formation | collected 2011-09 | reverse complement strand
TTATTCTTGGAAAGCAAGTAGGTGGAGCTATTGCCGATGCCCACAAGGTGTGTAATTACCCAGGAGTTGATGACTTAACAGGATTGGAGCTTGGAACTAGAATGTATGAGCAAGCAAAAAAGAATGGTGCAGATACCACCTTTGAAAGTGTTGTAGCTATAAGGAAGGACGGTGATCTTTTTAAATTAGAAACAGATGCTAAAAAAGAGGTCATTGCAAAGACAATAATACTTGCTACTGGAACAAAGAGAAATAAGTTAATGGTTCCCGGAGAAGAGAAGTATTTAGGAAAGGGAGTTTCCTATTGTTGTACTTGCGATGCTATGTTTTACAAAGATAAGGTTGTAGGTGTTGTTGGTGGAAGTAATGCTGCAACTATGGCGGCTACTATGTTAGCAGACATTGCAAAACAAGTTTATATTATCTACCGAGGTACTGCTCTTAGAGGTGAGCCTGCTTGGATAGATGATATTAAGTCTAAAAAGAATGTAGAGATTATTCTTACAACGGTGGTTACGGGAATAGAAGGAAAAGAGAGAGTTGAAAAAGTAAAGTTAAGTAAGGAATTTAATGGTTCTCAGTATCTTGATGTTGACGGGTTGTTTATAGAGATTGGTTCTGAACCCAATGCGGATCTTCCAGTGAAGTTAGGGGTTGAACTTGATGACGAACAATATATAGTTGTCAAAGAGGATCAATCTACAAGTATGGAGGGAATTTGGGCGGCAGGAGATGCGACTACTAATTCCAATAAATTGCAACAGGTTGTGACAGCTGTTGGAGAAGGTGCTGTTGCTGCAACTTCTATATATACCTATTTAGAAAAAACTAAAGAAAGAGTTTAATTACCTAGGCTAATAGGTTCTTCTTTACTCTTTTTTGGATGACTCTTCTTTCTTTTTAAATAAGTACCACTCTTGAAGATAATTTGAGCTAGACCATTTCTTCTCTTTCCCTACTCCATATTCTATTCTTCCACCATATCCCTCTATAATATCTGCTTCCCATTTGAGTCCACTCTTTGGATCATGCCTGTTTTTTTCATCTCTATCTCCCCCTTTGGTAAAAACATCTGGTCTAACTATTTTTATTGCATCTGCACAGTGCCAAGCATTAGGATCTTCATGTATAACAACATAATCTACTCCCTTGATTGCATCTGCTATGTCTGCTCTATCTACTGCTGGCATAAAAGCCTTCCCTTTTTTATTGGCAGCTCTAGTATCTCCATCAATTATTACTACTAAAACATCTCCGAATTTCTTAGACTCTAGTAGGCAAGAAACATGTCCAGGATGTGGTGGATCAAAAAACATTGAGGTAGCAACTATCTTTTTCCCTTTAAGTTTCTCCTTCCTTATTTTTGCAAATTCTTCTAAAGAGACAACCATATATTTCGAGCTAATAAGTTAATAAAAAATGTTACCATATATTTTAGCTTGGAGGTATATAGATAACCCTGTAGTCGTTAAAACAGAGTGTTTGCTTTTGTAACATCTCCCTTTTTAAAGGTAATAACATCAAACTGAGCTTACTACAGGGTGTTGACGTGTACAACCTGTTGGACTATGTTATTTACCACATACAATATATTGTGGTTGTTTTTATGAAATGTCCATTTTGCTGTAGTGAAGAAACAAAAGTAGTAGATAAAAGAGATAATAAGGAAGATAGCTCTACTAGAAGAAGGAGAGAGTGTCTGAAATGTGGTAAGAGGTTTACTACCTATGAAAGAATAGAGAAAGCGGATCTTAGTATTGAAAAGAAGGACGGTTCATTGGAAAGGTTTGATACCTCAAAGATTCTTAAAGGAATTAAAAAAGCTGTAGATGGTGAGAAGATACCAGAGGAAGAGATTGAGGATTTTGTAGATGAGGTAGAGAGATATGTTTTTAATAAAGAGGATATTGTTAAGTCTGAAGAGATTGGTTTAATGGTTCTTGATTGGTTAAAAACTAAGGATTCACTTGCTTATATCAGATTCGCCTCTGTATATAAAGGTTTTAAGAGTCTAGATGAAATTGTAGATGAAATAAAAGATATACAAAAAATTTAAATTATTAATATATAAGGATGTCTGCCCAGAAAACTGCCAAGATGTTCAAGGTCAAGAAGAGAGATGGAAGAATAGTTAAATTCCAGAAAGAGAGATTGGTAACAGGAATATTCAAAGCTGCTGAGAGTGTTGGGGGTGAGGATAGAGAGAGAGCTAATGAGATTGCTGATGAGGTAATTAAAAGGTTAAAGAAGAGATATTCTGGGAAAGAATATGTTACCACAAAGAAAATTGCGGCTGTTACGGCGCAGACTTTGATAGATATGGGTCACGGAAAGACTTCTATCGCTTTTGAATTGTTTGTAGATCTGAAGAACCAAGTTAAAAATATTAAATCTTTAATAGATGCGGATACTCTAGTAAGTGGGTATATAGATAAGGTCGACTGGCAGGTTAATGAAAATAGTAATATGGCCTATTCCTGGCAGGGCTTAAATAACTACATCTCCACTACTGTTCAAGCTAATTACTGGTTGCATAGTATATATCCTAAAGAGATTTCTAATGCGAATATAGACAAGGATTTCCATATTCATGATCTAGGAATGTTGGCAACATACTGTAATGGGTGGAGTCTAGAAGATTTACTTCTTAGAGGTTTTACAGGTGTTAAGGGTAAAATTTCTTGTGCTCCTCCAAAACATTTCAGTACTGCATTGGGACAGGCTGTAAACTTCCTTTATACTCTTCAACATGAAGCTGCAGGAGCCCAAGCGTTCTCGAGCTTTGATACATATCTCGCACCTTTCATAAGGTATGACAATCTTGCTTACAAGCAGGTAAAGCAGAAGATGCAAGAATTTCTCTACAATATGAATGTCCCTACTAGGGTCGGGTGTCAGTGTGTATCAGAAGACACAGAGATACTTACTCCTAATGGTTGGGCAACATATAAGGATATAAAAGAGGGAGTCATTATAAAAACATTCAATTTAAAAACGGGGGAGATAGAGGAACAGGAAGTAACATCTGTTTTTAAAGGCAAACATAAGGGTGTTATGTATAATCTAAAAAATAGAATTCAAGATCAATTAATTTCTCCTAAGCATCGAGTTGTGAGAAAGCTTTTTAATTCTGATAAATACGTTCTAGAACCAATTGAGGAGGCAGCTAAATTAAAATCTCCAATAATAGTTCCTATTGCAGGAGATAACGGTTTTAAGAAACCTTCAAAGTTGTCTTACGAGCAGATAAGTTTAATGGCCTGGATTATTAGTGAAGGATCCATAGAGAAAGAAGGAAAACACAGAAGTTGTTACAGGGTTTCTATATACCAATCTAAGATAAAAAATAGAAAAAATTATGAAGAAATTAAAGGTTTGTTAAATTATTTTGGATTTAATTATTCAGAATCTGAAACAACGGGTTTGGGCAAGCCTGTAAAGAAATTTAGAATAAATGCAGAAGGTTCAAAGATTATTCATAAATGGTTTGGTGGTAGAGAAAATGTTAAATTAATACCGGAAGATATTCTTAATTTAAATCAAGAAAAGTCTAGATTGTTCTTGAACACATATATTAAGGGTGATGGCCATGGGAGTTGTAAAATTTCTACAACCAGTTTAGATATTTTAAATAGTCTTCAAATTGTGGCTGTGAATGCAGGTTATGGTTTTACAGTTCTCTCAAAGAAATCAACTTTAGGAAAAAAGAAGATATATGTTTTACGGTTGATTAAACATAAAAACACATATATACAGGAGATTGTTAAAGTTAAGTATGACGGAATAATATGGTGTCCACATACAAAAAATGAAACTATCATTGCCAAGAGAAACAACAAAGTCTTTATTACAGGCAATACACCTTTTACTAATATTACAATGGATCTTGTTCCCAGTGGGCAATTAGCAGAACAGGGAGTAATTATTGGAGGGAAAATACAGAAGGAGAAATATAAGGATTTTGAAAAGGAAATGGCGATGTTAAACAAAGCATTCTGTGAAATTATGATGGAAGGTGACGCTCAAGGAAGATTATTCTCTTGGCCAATTCCTACATATAATATTACAAAAGATTTTGATTGGGATAATCCGAAATACAAGCCTGTATGGGATATGACTGCAAAGTATGGTATCCCCTACTTCTCCAATTTTATGAATTCTGATATGAATCCCGATGATGCTAGAAGTATGTGTTTAGACCCCGATGAAGAAATTATATTTAAGGAAAGAGGCAAAATAAAAAGAGAGAAAATAGGAAAGTTTGTAGATAATTACAAAGAAGGTAAATATGACAAAGAAGGATGGGTACCTTTAGATAAGAATGCGAAACTCAAAGCCCTCTCTCTAAACTATGATACAGGTAAAACCGAATGGACTGACATCCTAGCATTTCTAAGAATAAAAGATAATGAATTAGTTAAAATAACTTCTGAGGATGGGAAAGAAATCAAAACATCTTCTAAGCACTTAATTCCAGTTTTAACTGAAAATGGACTAGAAAACAAACAGGCAAAGAGTATCCAAGAGGGAGATTATCTTCTTAATCTTAAATCTACAGAACAACTGAACAGTAAGTACCAAAAAATTTCTAAAGATATTATCCTTGACGAAAAAGTCGCAAAAATCTTAGGTTATTTTGTTGCAGATGGTAATTATCTTAAAGAAAGTAGAAAAAATTTAAAAACTTATAATAAGCCAAAGGGACTACAGTTTACCTTTAATGCAAAAACTAAAGAAAATTTAAAAGAAATAAAAGATCTACTCAAAGAATGTTTTAATGTTACAACAAAGGAAAAGAAGGACCCTAGATACAATACCTACTATCTTTATGTATATGACACAAAACTAGCAGGAAAGCTAAATAAAGCTGGTTTTGAAAAGTATGGTAGGTTACCTAATGTTCTATTTAATTCTCCTAAGAGTGTAATAGAGGCTTTCTTGGAATACCATTTTAAGGGAGATGGTTACGAAAAGAGGGGGGAAATTCATATAAATGATTTACCATTAGCTAGAGATTTAACAATACTTTATTCCCTAATTGGGAAACCCGTTACTTATAAAGAAAGAGAAAACAGTCAAAGAATATATATACAACATCAACAAGAAAAGCTCACAGTTAATGGGACTCTCGCAGGACCAATAATAGCAAATAGGGTTCCTGGATTTATGGCAAAGTCTACTTATGCGGTACCTGGGTTAAAAAAGGAAAGAATGGTAGGTTTTGATGCTCTGAAGAAATACGGTGCGCATACAGATGAAAGCAAACATATAGAGAATTCGGATTTTTATGTTGTTAGAGTTAAAGAAATTAAAATAAAAAAGTTAAAAGAAAAACAGGACTTTTTTGACGTAGAACTGGAGAAAAACCACTTGTTTGTACACTCCCTAGGGACAATTACACATAACTGCTGTAGACTTCGTATAGATAACCGTGAATTAAAGAAAAGAGGAGGAGGTCTTTTTGGAGCTAACCCTCTTACAGGAAGTATTGGTGTGGTTACGATTAACCTTCCTCGTATAGGTTACTTGAGTAAGGACAAGAATGAATATTACAAGAGATTAGATGAACTTATGGATTTAGCAAAAAAGAGCCTTATTATAAAGAGGAAGTTTATCGAAAAATATATAGATGCTGGACTATATCCATACTCTCGTTTCTACTTAGACAATATTAAAAAGAGGTTTAAGGAATATTACAAAAACCATTTCAACACTATTGGAATACTAGGAATGAATGAGTCTATGTGTAACTTTTTCAAAGATAAAGAAAAGGGAATTGCTTCCAAGGAAGGGAGAGAATTTGCTTTAGAGATTATGGATCATATGAGAGAGAGATTAAAGAAGTATCAAAAGGAAACTAATAGCTTATTTAACTTAGAGGCTACTCCTGGAGAGAGTACTACATATAAATTTGCAAAAGCAGATAGAAAAAAGTTTGGGAAAGATATAATTACTGCTGCAGAGATTGGAGAACAGAAGTCTATGACGCCTTATTACACGAATAGTACACATCTGCCAGTTGGTTATACAGACGATATCTTTGAAGCTTTGGACTTACAGGATGAATTTCAAACCAAATACACAGGAGGAACTGTTGTACATATTTTCCTCGGAGAGAAGATGCCCTCTGGTAACTCTGTTAAGAATCTGGTTAGGAAGGTTTGTGAAAACTACTCTCTCCCCTACTTCTCCATAACACCTACCTTTAGTATTTGTCCAAAACATGGATATCTTTCTGGGGAACATGAGTTTTGTCCTTTGTGTGATGAAGAAGCTGGTTACGAAAAGGGGATGCCCTTTTATGAGAGATAATTAAATTTTTATATATCTAAATTATGTCTAACAAAAAAGTCCCAAGACAAAAATGCGAAGTTTATTCTCGTGTGGTTGGTTATCTTAGTCCTGTTTCTCAGTGGAATGTTGGGAAAAAGGCTGAGTGGTCAGATAGAAGAACTTATCACATAGGCGAGGAGTAAGCATATGCTTAGAGTTAGTGGTCTGGAGAGATCTTCTCTTTTAGATTATCCAGGGAAGATTTCGGCAATAATTTTTACTCATGGTTGTAATCTAAGATGTCCTTATTGTCACAATCCTGAATTGGTCATAGAGGGGTTTAATAAGGATGCGAGTTTTAGTGAAAATGATATATTAAGCTTTTTAGAATCTCGGAAAGGGAAACTTGATGCTTTAGTTATAACTGGAGGAGAGCCTTTAGTTCAGAGTGATCTCCTACCATTTATAAAGAAGGTTAAGGAGATGGGTTTTCTAATAAAGTTAGATACAAATGGAACCTTTCCAGATAAGCTAAAGGATTTTATAGAAACGGGTCTTATAGACTACATTGCTATGGATGTTAAATATCCAAAGGTTGAATATGTTAAGAACTCCATGATTCCTGGTGTAAGTAAAAAAATAGAAAAGTCTATTAAGATCATAATGAATTCAGGGTTGGATTATGAGTTTAGAACTACTTATGTTAAACCACTACATTCACTAGAATCGGCAGAAGGGATTGGTAAAATGATTAAAGAGGCAAAGAACTATTATATACAAAACTTCAGGCCAGGAAAGACCATAGATCCAACATTGACCAAAGAAAATTCTTTCATAACTAAGGAATTAGAACAAATAAAAAAGATTATTGAAAAGTATGTAGAGAATGTCCAGATTAGATAGGATTCTCTAAAACTTTTATGACCTTCCCATTAAACATAACATCTGTGTCTTTATCCAAAAATATTGGCTGGTTAAGAGGGTTGGTAGATTCTGGGTATAGTGTTATCATTCCATCTCCTTTTTTAAATCTTTTAACTGTTGCACTATTATCTATAATTGCAACCACAACATCACCATCCTTAATCTCTGCGTCTTTTTGAACTATTAGGTAGCTTCCCTCCTCGATATTCTTTCCCTCTATCTTAGCGAGGTCCATAGAGTCTCCTTTAACAATAAGTGCAAAGAGGTTTTCCTTTTTATTTACTAATTTAGGATCCACCTTAATATACCCCAAGTTTTCTTCTTCTGCACTAACAAGTGGTGTCCCCGCATTAGCATAGCCCAAAATAGCAACACCGATTAGATAGTCGTATACTATCTCTTCATCATTATCTACAATATGTATACCCCTTGGGTTTCCAGTCCTAATTATGTATCCCTTTTTCTCTAAGGCAATTAAGTGATTAACGACTCCTCTTTTTGTAGATATCCCAAGAAACTCCTGTAACTCACCCAAAGACGGAGCTTGTCCATTCTCTAAATAATACTGTCTAATTATCCTTAGAACTTTCTCTTGCTTTTTTGTCAATATACCTCCCATCTTTTTCTTATAATTTATAACTTAATGAAATAGTATACCCCCACATCCAAAGGGTATACAAGTACCTATAGAGATATTTCTAGGAGTATTCCTCTTGCATAAAGTTATCCTTGATACTATACTGTAATTGTATATATTAATTTAAAATCTCTATTTTATTATGGCAGAAGAAAAACAAGCCAAAAAGGTCTATACATTAGAGGAGATTAAATTCAATGAGGCAAATAAGATTATGGCTATTTTAGCCTGTTTTCCTTTAATTGGATTAATTCTTTTCTTTGTTGAAAAAGAAGACAAGTTCGTAAGATACATAGGTGCACAGTTCGTTATCCTTGGAGTGGTAAGCATGTTTATTGGTATAATCCCTCTAATCGGATGGTTGTTAGCTGGACCTGTTATGTGGGTATTAATAATTATTGGAATGGTTAAAGCTTCTAAGGGAGAGAGATTTGATATCCCTGTAGTTTCTGAATGGGCATTAAAACTAATGGGTTCTCTATAAGAAAGTCTTAAATAGATTTTTATAAGGGGAGATATCTTCTCCCCTTTTTTTTGCTATTGTGCTAAAATTCATAAGTCTCGGGGAGTAGTTCAGATGGCTAGAACGCTGCGTTTGGGACGCAGAGGTCGCAGGTTCAAGTCCTGTCTCCCCGACTCTCTTTGTTGACTAATCCCATATGAAGTCTTAGTTTTCTCTACTGATACTGATTATCTTGTCAATATCCAGATGAGGTTTTGCTTTTTGTCCTACTACAGCACTTGCAGATATTCTTTGTTCCGTATCTCCAGGTAATGGCCAATTGTATTCAATATTCCCTTCTTTTAATGGTCTAAGTCGCATTATTGGCTGTGCTCTTAGTGTAACAGTATCCCCTTTGTGAATTTGGTTAAGATCTGCCAAATTCTTAAAGAGCCTCATCGTTTTGACATTGCCCCTCTTGTCTCTAAATATTAAATTAGAATATTCATCACCGTCATTCTTTACACCGTTAGATCTACTGACAACTGTTAAATCCTCAAATTCGATCACTAATCCTGGCATATTAACACCATAAGGATTCGTTTGTTTATACATATTTGCAGCAATGGTATCCGCGACATCGAAAGTATTAACATATTCTCTGTAATCACTTAAGTACCCCCATCCTTCTTCTTCTAGGCTTTGTGCTGTTCTCTCTATAACCTCCTCTACCTTAACAACCCCTGCATCTGGGTTCTCTATTGTGTATTTGGAAAATATTGGGTCTAGAACTTCATGTAGCTTCTCTACACCACCTTTTACTTCCCAAGTTCCTCCTGCGGCCTCTGGATGTCCACCATGAGCTAGTATTTTTATCCCAGGAACTTCGTTTATTGCTAATCCCAACTGAATCATATCTACAGCCACATTACCCTTGGCTGGCAATCTGAAAGACACGCTGTATTTTCCTGGAGTACCATTTGTTTCTGCTTTCTCCTCAACTATAACCATTGTTGGCTTTTCATATCTTTCCGCAAGTTCTCCAGCGATTAAACCCCGAAGACCCTTTGTCGGGTCAACATACTTTCGTCCTTCAAGTTTGGTTATTATTATTGGTTTCTCTAATTCTCCATGGTCGTTATCTAGATCTTTGGCTATCTGTTCAAATAGCTCTTCTCTTCTTTCTATAGAAACCTCTTGGGCGTAAACCAATGTATGTCTATGTCTCCTTGTTGTCTCGTTGTCAGACCTGCGTACGCAGAAGTCAGCAGCCTCAGTCCAGAATTCTTTCGCTCTCTCTGACCTTTCCTCTTTCCCTCTCCTATACATAGCGTTAACAAAAGCAGAAACACCATGCGTAAGCAGCCTGGATAAATGCCAATTAACAGACCTAATATGTGTCCCTCTTAAAGAAGTTCTAATTAAGCGAAGGATTTCTGGTTGTATTCGTTTCAATTCACTTTTCTGTTGACCACTTGTTTCCCAATAATCATCTGTGAATTTCTCTATTGCATTCATTCCGTTTCTTACAATAGCCCTGTTTTCTCTCCCTTTTCCTAAATCAACAGAACCTCCGTCTCCCAAGGTTGCAGTGGCTTCTGTTAAATTAATAAATTCAAGACCGTATGGTCCATATTTAAAAAAGGAATCAATAACTCTCATCTGTATCGGTGTGAGTCTCCCATTCTCTCGCAGCCTCTCCATTACTTCATTCCAAATCTTGTTGCCTTCGTATCTAACCTTTGTTCTTTTATCTGGGACTTCGCCTGTTCTTGGGTTCTCTGGAATCCCACCGTTCAATTCATATCCTTCCTCTATTAAGTCAAATAAATGAATCTTTAAGTCTCTTAAGTTTAAGATTTTGTCGGGATCATTGTTTGGGAGCGTTGCTCTTTGTACAATATTTGTTAAGTCTATAGAGAAACTACCATCTATCGCTTCAATCTCCGCAGTGTTATCTATCTCTGCAGATAATCTGAACAATGTTGGAAGAATGTAGTCCTGTTTTTCGTCTCTTGAAAGAAGGAAAAATGATTGGGGTAGCCTCTTGGCATAATCTAGATAGAAGCGAAGTTCACCTTTACTAAGACTTCCGTCCGTTTTTACTTCTTCTATTCTTTCTTTGTAAGCTCTGTCTATCTTCTCTATTGTTCGATCAATTACAGAATCTTTATCCAAAGAGAAACTCTCTTCTTTAATATATTCAAGGAATGTTTCCTTGTTTCTAATAGCTAGTCCCCATCTCGCCTCTAATTCTTTAAGTAGCTCAATGCCTTTTTCTTGACTTAATCCATTCTGCTGTATTCTTGTCACATAGTGTTCTAGAGAGCTAATCGATTGCTTAACTCTGGAGTTTATCTTTTCCATAGGGGCTTTCTCTAACCAGAACCCTTCCAGAGATAATTCTATGTCTGTGTCTTCGTCTATTTTTATATGTATTTCGGTTGGTAGGGAAGAATCTTTGAGTCTATCACCAGAACCCTTAGATATAATCTTTGCAAGCTCGGTATATTTATTTTTACGACCTTGGGCATCAAGAGAATAAATTTGTGTGGCTTCTTCTCTGACGATGTCCTCATCTATTAACAACTGGAGGAATCTCTTAATTACTTTCCCAGCAGTTACAGTTCCTACGATATCTGATTCTGGATAACAGGTATATTTCCTCTGTATATTATTTAGCTCTTCAATATTTACTTCTCCCTTTTCATTTGGCTTCAGAGCCAGCTTCATCTCTTCTATGAAGGTGTCTTCATAACCAGCACGAACCCATTCTGGGTTGACCATGATGACATTTTTGCTATCTCTAAAGTATTCTATTGCTTCTATTGATGGTGTATGGTGGTCACATATGATTATGTTTAAGTCAGGAAACCCATTTAAAAATTGAACCAATGGAAGGTAATCATTAAGAGTTTTGTGTTCAGGATGTCCGTTGCCAAATTCATCTAAATACCTCTCCCCAGTTGTAAATTTTATCTCGAGTAGTTCATTTAGATCTAAATCTGCGTTCTCTTTATGTTCGTTGATAAATCTTGTTAATTTTGTTTTAATTTGCCTCTGTGCGTGTTCTGTTAAATTACTAAAGCCTTGTATCCCTTCTATATTCTCTCTAAAGAACATAAGGTCCTCTATGGATTGGGCACCATTCTTAATTAAAGAGAAAGTCCTAGCATCTTGTTCACTAGAACCTGTGTCATTAATAATTATAAGATTGCTACCTTTAAGGGCCAGATTTAGCAAGTCTTTTGGCTGAACAGCATGGCCTTCAAGCCTCGTGTTAAACTTCTGCTCTACATTTTCGACCCCTACATGTTCTAGTATCCATCGCCAGTTGATAGAGGCAAAGAATCCATCTTGGTCACAATCTCCTATGGTTGCAATTTTGTTATTACCAATGACTGCCCTGTATACCAATTCTGCAGCCCTATCTACATTCTGTAGAGCACTAGGGGGTTCTTCTGCATTCTCGCTTGGAAACATTGCTTCTAGCATCTCTTTTCTATTTTCAACTCCTAGGGATTTGTAGTATTCATCGAGCATATTATTTGCCACAAGGCCTTCTAGAACTTCCACATAACGAAGATCTCCATACACTTTGTCCGAGATATATTTATCTTGCTCTAATTGTTCTTTTGTAAAGTCCACCCTTCGAGGAGGAGACCCTGTGGGAAAAATTCTTTCAAAAACAGGTTCTTGTAAAACATCTAATAACATTCTAATTTCAAGTCCTTTGTCATCATAGGGGTTTACTAGCACATCACTAATTAATTCCAGATCTAGCCTGTATCTCCATGCGGGTCTAACATTTCTTATCTTTGTTGGAACTGCTATGTCTATTAGTATTTCCTCATCTAGCGCATCTTGTAGAGAGAGAATTGCTTTGTATTCTTCTTCACTCATATCGTGCAGGTAGAGGGCTTTATGCCCAGATTCTAACCTCTTAATTAGCATCAATATGGTTTGGAATTCCTCTTTGCTGATGTGTTCTATACTACTTCTAGGTGTTTTCCCAAGTCTCCTAAGATTATCTAGAGATGTTTTAAGTCTGTTAACTGCAGAATCTCTGTCTAAAAGTTCTACAACAAGTTCAAGTTTTTCAATTGCTATAGCTTCGTCAAAAGTTAAAACTTCTTTTTTTTCTGTATCTTCACCCGTCTTTTCTGGTTTTTCAAGAGTTCCCCTATTTATACTCATCCTTTCGGATAAGGTGACTAGAGTTTCAACATCATCCTCCGAGAGGATATCTAAATAATTATTTTGATCCAATAGTATTGTCTTATTTATTATTCCTCTAGCATCCATACAAATTTCCTTTCTTTTCTCGAGTATATTCTTGGTAGAAAGACTCGGAGATAGTGGAATAGATCCCCTAAGAAGTTCTGCTGCTTGGGAGTTTATCTGGTATGCAAAAAAGGTTAGCTCTATCATCTTGTCTAGTGCTTCTTTGTCCTCTGTTGTACCAAGCTCTTTTTCTGCCATAAGTATTGACAAGGCCTCTGCCGAATCGTTTGCTACGAGAGAGTGTTCAAACCAGTGAGATGATATTGCTACAGGTCTCTGAGACAAGCCTCCCTGAGCTGAAGGAACTATATGTTGGTCGTGCTTATTTATATAGGTAGGACCACTAGAGTTTATTTTCTCTACTCTTTGTTGATGAAGAATTAGATCGTCTAGATCTATCTCTAGAATATCTGCATATTTCCTTGCAAGTTTTACATCTATCTCTTCAGAATTTAGTTTGTCTTCTCCGATCCATTCTTCTTCTGTAATCCATTCTTCATCTGTGGCAAGTTGTGTAGCTTTCGCAAGTAAGCTCAGTGCTTCTATTATTGAGCATCCTGAGGTAACAAGGTATTTAACCACCTCCTGTTGTATAGCTTTTTTGTATCCTGGACGGTTAAGCCCTTCCTCTCTGTTTTCTCTTTGAGATGACGAAATTATGTTCTCTAAAACGATCTTCGGTTCAAAGAGATCTCCTTTGTAGAGAGTTCTCTCTCTTTTCTTCTTGGACTCTTTGGATTCATACTCTGTAACTTCCTCTTGTCCAAATAGATATCTTCCTTGCTCTGCTAATTCCTCTGTAGTTACCAATATATCTGAAAATTTTCTTCCTGTAGATGTTGTTCTGTCATCAAAAATCTCCTGCTTGAGATTTCTGATACGCATTTCCATTGTTGGGTCTTCGAGAGTTGCTTCAAACCAGTTCTCGTATCTTGGAGAGAATTCTGCCTTGTCTATATTAACTTGACTCGAGTTTCTTTCTTCTTGCTTATTCATGCCCCTGTTTAAGCTAGATGTATATTAAAAAGAGGGTGCTTTTTGCACCCTACGAAATTCAGGACTTATTCAATTTTACAGACGCTCTAATTTTTATTAACACTATACTTCTGTTCTAATGTATAAATTCTTCTACTACAACCTAGTCTAGGTCTGCATCCAGAATACCTACTTAAAATTTCTACTGTCAAGAAATTTAAAGAGCCTTGTTCTAAGGTTAATTTCTGTATGTAAAATATCTCCAAAAATTTGAGATATCTCTCACATAAAAATTGCAAAGGAATTAAAAACCATTTAGAATAGTAACAATAAATTTATTCTTTTAATTTTATGACTTACGCAATAATAGCCATAGTCTTACTGGTTGCTCTCTTGGTTGGGCTTTATAACCGTCTTGCAAAACAGAGAGTTGTTGTTGAGGAGGCTTCCTCAGATATTGAAACCTTCTTAAAACAGAGATACGACATGATCCCTAACCTCGTAGAGATTGTAAAAGGTTATGCAAAGCACGAAAAGGAGACTTTCAGAGAGATTACAGAGATGAGGGCCAAAGCAATGTCTGCGGGTTCTCTGTCTGAAAAGATGGAAATTGAAGGAGAGATAACAAAAGCATTATCTAAAATAATGGCCATTGCTGAGAATTATCCGGAACTAAAGGCAAATACCAATTTCCTAGAATTGCAGAGAAGCTTGAAGGATCTTGAGGATAATATTCAGAAGTCCAGAAGGTTCTACAATGGTGCTGCAAGAGATTTCAATACTATGATTGCAGTATTCCCAAACAATCTTCTAGCAGGAGTTTTTGGATTCTCCAAGGTTGCCTTCTTTGAAGCTACTGAGGAAGAAAAAGAGAATGTAAAGGTAAAATTCTAATTATTAAGAATTATTATGAGTACTACTAGGAAGGTATTAAGAGCTTTTCTGCTAGTCCCCCTGTTTTTAAGTAGCATCTTTGCTTTAGAGGCAAATGCTCAATCTACGCAGGAAGAGATAAGTCTGTTTAAAACAGAAGTTATTCTGGAAGAGAATACTGATATAAATATTAAAGAGGAGATACATTATGTATTTCCAGAGCCAAGGCGGGGTATTATTCGCGAGATTCCAACAGATTACAAAGTGCAAGGTGGACTGAAGAGACCTACTACTTTGGTTTTGAATGATATTTATTATTATAGTGCAGACAATCCTGCTGTTAAATTTAGTGACTACGAAAGAAGTCGTAGTAGTGGTTATGCAATATTCCAAATAGGAAACCCCGATGTAACAATTACAGGAGAGTATATATATGTTATAGATTACACATTAAAAGATGCTGTTAACTATTTTGATGATTATGACGAACTTTACTTAAATATTACCGGTGATGGATGGACTGTTCCAATTAAAAAAGCAACTGCTCAAATAATTACCCCAGGGGAAATTACAGAGAAACTATGTTTTACTGGAACTATTGGTTCTACAGAGTCAAATTGTTCATTCGAGTCCGCTTCTGAAAAAGAGGTTACTCTTTCTACAGATTCCCAACTAAATTCTAGAGAAGGACTTACAGTTGTACTCAAGATGCCAAAAGGGACCTTAGAAGACACCACGGGAAGCCAGAGAATCGCTTTTCTACTAAGTAATCTAGGGATACTCCTTCCAATACCCATCTTCTTTTTACTCCTAACTATTCTTAAGAAAAAGGGTAAGAATAAGAAAATAACAATTATCCCTCATTACGAACCAATGAAGGATTTATATCCATTGTTAGCTGGCTACATATACCAGACAAGATTGGATACCAAACATATAACTGCAGAAATTATTCAACTAGCTGTAGACGGTTTCTTGACCATAAAGCAGGAAGGAAAGAGAGAGTATCTTCTTTTAAAGGATGAAAACTCAAAAAATCCTCCTCATTCAGAATCAGCTACTCTATATGAAGGGCTATTTAAAGATGGGAATTCTGTACAAACTAAAAAGATTTCATCTAACTTCTATTTAACAGTGAGAACTCTGACTTCTCAACTGGATAGTAAAACATATAACGATGGTTATTTATCTATAAAAAGAAAAAATCTAAAGAGAACTCTTTCTGCTATTGGAATTGTTGGAATGATTTTAGGTTTTTACTCTTTTGCTCCACTCTCAATAATAGCTGCAACAGGTTGGTCTATTGGTCTATTAATCTCCGGTCTCCTCTCTTTTATATTTTCATTTAGAGTAGATCTAAGGAGTGAGAAGGGAAATGAGATATACCATGAGATGGAGGGGTTGAAGATGTACATAGATACTGCTGAGAAACATAGGATAGAATTCCATAACAATCCTACAAAGTTCAGAGGTGTTTTTGAAAAATTACTTCCCTACGCTATTATATTCGGCTTAGAAAAGAAGTGGGGTAAAGAATTTGAAGATATTTACCAAGAACCACCTACTTGGTATCAGGGGGACATCTCTGCTTTTAATTCTTACTTACTAATTTCATCTATCTCAGACATTAGTAGAAATGTAAAATCTAAATCTGTACCTCCCAACAGTGCCGGTGGCGTTCGTTCAAGTCATGGGGGAAGTGGTGGTAGCGGTTTTAGTGGAGGTAGTAGTGGTGGTGGATTTGGTGGTGGAGGTGGTAGTAGCTGGTAGTAAAAATTTCCCCATTCTTAAACAAGCCTCATATACTCTTACTCTCGTATACTTATGGGAAATAGTTATGAATAATTGTGGGTTATTTTAGAACTCCCTACCATTTAATTGTGTAACCTTTCTGAGTGGCCCTTAGCCAAGAATATATATAATAAAGGTAGTACTTAATCTTGTTTAAGGCGTAATCTCTACTATGCATATATGTAACCTTCTTTCCTCCCAAACTCTCTTTGAAAGCTCCTACCCCAGACCAAGGATGATTTTTATTCTCATAACCCTCGGGAACAACTCCACCAAAAAGATCAAAGACTTTGCATCCTAACTCTTTACCAAGTTTCAAGCACTCCCAATAGAGAAGATATGTAATATTAATATTTTTATCTCTAAAATGTGTATCCGTAGCAGCCTGATAAAGATGCATATGCTCTCCATATACGGTGCATTGCCATACACCAATGGGTTCTTTCTTATAATATCCAACAGCCATATAGCACATACCCATTTTAACCTGTTCCTCTAGCTCTCTAAGAAGCAAAGAGGTAGGTTTGTCTGTATATCTTTTCAACTCCACTGTCTGCTCATGTAACTTTTTAAAAAGATCAAACTGGGAAGTGTCATTAAATATTTTAACAGAGACTTCCTCTTTCGCTTTAAGAAGACGATTCAAAAGATTTCTCTTTGTTTTATTCATATCTCTTCTTAACTCTTCCATATCTTTCGTTAAATCTATCTGTTGGGAAATAAGAGCATCTACATTATGTATAGGTGCAAGTTTAAAAGAATTTTTGTTATAAAAATTTTCTAGTGTTTGGTTTTCTTTATATAAAGGTGCAAATCTCAACATAAAACAATCATTCTGCTTTGCAATCTCTTTACAAAAATTTAGGACTTCCTCCCACTCCTCCTCTCTCCCCTCTTTAAGCATTGGGGAGTGTTTGCATTCTAAAAAATTCCCAAAAAGTTTTGATTTCCCAACAAAGCAATTAATTATCCCTATGAATTCCTCTTCCCGATATATTCCATGTCTAAATACTTTTGTTCCAATAGATTCATCATATCTATACCTTGCGCTACTATTCAAAAAGGAATAATTTGGCAGAGTTTGGACTAGATTGTCCCAGATATTATCGTCAGTTATTTCCTTGAAACTTAACATAGTATATCGTATTAAATATTAAAGGGTTTTGCAAAATTGTTAACTATCTCGATAATTTCTCTAGCGTTTTCGTCTGTTACCTCTAAATTGGTCGGGAGATTTAATATCTTTTTACCGACTTTCTCTGCTACTGGACAAGAATCAGATCTGTAGCAAGCCTTTTCTAGCTCTTCCTCTGCTAAAGGATGGACAGGAGAACTGTACCAATTTCCTACAATAATCTCTTTTTCCAAGAGCTTCTGCTTTATCTCTGCTTTGTTCTCTATTAGTATGGGATACCTAAGAAGTAGATCATTCTTCGTTTTAAATCTGAAATTTTCTTTTAGATTTGTATCATAGAGTCTCGTTATCTTTTCCCTTTCCTTGTTTATCCTAGAAACTTTTTCAAGCTGATTATATAGAAGAACAGCTTGCACTTGAGAAAGCTTTTCTACTCCTGTAAATTCTATAGTGTCCACTTTTGCCTGCTTTCTTATTAACCTCAACTCTCTAAAAAGGATGATTAAAATTCTCCCTACTGTAATATTTGTGTAGGGAATTACTTTAGTAAAGTAATATTTTTTTATTAAAGACCAGAGTTTAATGTATCTGGCATTGTATAAAGATTCTTTTTTAGTCGGTTTGTGAAGTTTAGAATACTTCTCCTTGGCAGTATCTAAAGCGTCTGTGTCTAGAATAATACTTGCAGCTCCTTGTGTTGAGCTTATACTTTTGTCTTGAGAGAAACTAAAGAGAAGCATATCGCTATATTGGCCTAAGACGGAATATTTACCTTTGAAATCAGAGGGGAAGATATGTGCGGAGTCTTCAATAATCCTTATCTTTTCTCCATCTTCTCTTTGTTCATTTACCTCGTTTACTATGTCCCTTATCCTTTTCATATCTGCAATGTTACCGAAGGTATGTTGTACTACAATTGCCCTAGTCTTCTCTGTTATCTTCTCTTCAAGAAGGGATAGGTCCATATTGAAGGTTTTGGGATCTATATCTATATAAACAGGTTTTAGTTTGTTCCATAGAATTGGTGCAACGACAGCTACACAGGTAAATGCCTGAACAATAACCTCGTCTCCTTCATTCAATCCAAGAGAGTTTAAGTAGAAATATATGGAATCCCTTCCTCTATTAAAAAGAAATAAATTGTCTTTTGAAATATCTTTTAAAGCATCACTCTTTTTCAGATGCTGTAGAAGTTTCTCATTCAACCTGTCTATGGATCCTCTTAGATCTTCCTTTCCTTTTAGAATCCTATGTGCCAACTCCAAATCGTCTTCTTCTGTGTTAGGTATAGAGCCAATAAAAACAGACATTTATTCCAAATACTAAATTGTTTTAAGCAATTCCTCAAATGTTAATTAGAAAGAGACAGGGTGCTTTTTCTAAAACCTTCTTTTCTCTTTTCCACTCTTTAATACTTTTTGTCACAATATATTCTTCCTCTCCCATAACTTGTTGAGCTATGCAGAGAAGAGTCTCATCCTCGCATACATCTAATATATCCTCTAGCATGTTCTGGTTCTTGTATGGGGTCTCCATGAACATTTGTGTTTGTTTTGTATTCTGAGCAATCCTTTCTAGAGTTTTAATCTTCTTTCTTTTTCTACCCCTTTCTTTAGGTAAGTAGCCATAGAAAGCAAAGCTTTGACCATTAAGACCAGAGGCCATAAGGGCTAAAAAGACGGAAGATGGTCCAACAAGGGGAATACATTTTACACCTTTCGCTTGTGCGACTCTGACTAATCTGTGTCCGGGATCTGCTATTGAAGGAGCACCTGCATCTGAAATTAGACCTAAATCCTTTCCTTGGAACAAAGGTTCTAATAGAAGTTCTAGTTCCTCATCTTTTGTATTCTTATTTAGTTCAGTAATATTTATATCCTGTATTTGCTTATTTAAAGAGACATCTTTAAGGAATGCCCTCGCTATCTTTGGTGTTTCAGAGACAAAATGCTCTAGGTTCTCAACAGTTTGTAAATCCTTGTTGAGCAATGTCTCGGTTAGTTTAAAGTTCTCTGAGATTGGGACGGGTATTAAATAAAGTTTCCCTGTTTTCATCAGTATGTCCTTTCAAAATTAGTATCTATCTCTGCAAGAGTTAACTTCCATATTGCCGGTCTCCCGTGAGGGCAACTATATGGATTCTCACAGTCAGAAAGTTCCTTGAATAAGTTTAACATCTC
>LDZU01000071.1_pt1 | contig 19609 bp, 38 predicted proteins | sample 615531 | NCBI WGS metagenome assembly LDZU01 (sample SAMN03408293, study PRJNA278302) | terrestrial metagenome | isolation source: oil reservoir sample SB2 | place: USA: Alaska, North Slope, Schrader Bluff formation | collected 2011-09 | reverse complement strand
TGCCTCTTGGTGAATTGTTCCCACAATATACTGAACAAGAGAGATACAGCCATTATACTCATCCAGATCACACATTCCAACCAATTGATAACACAATCAATTTCTATATTGAGGGTGTGTGGGATTACGATGAGTTCATGAAAGAAATTGAACCAAAGTTCATCAAGATTATGGAAGAACACAATATGAGATCCGGTATTGGTTCGGGAACGTACTGAGGTGTTTAAAAATGGTAATGGTATTATCTCTGGCAGGGTTCGATTTCACACCGTTTGCACCAAAGTTTGAGATGAATATTGATAAAGGATTGATCAACGTACCTATCCCTGTTGAAGATGAAACCGGTGGAGCAATTGTAATTGATCTTCTGATGCTTACGGAACGGTTCAATATCACTGCCACGGTTGTACCTGTTGGTGATGTTGCCGCGACAACCTTCGTGAACAATCTTCGTAAGTTCTGTAAGGAAGAAGATGGTTCATGTACTTTAATATTTGGTTCCAAGACACAACTTGTTAAAATACAAAGTTTCAAAGCCGCGATTGATCCTGGTAAGGGTGACGAATACCATATCACGTTACAACTGGTATCTGTTGGAGCCGCATCACCATGACGGAGATATTTGAAAACTATGATTTCTCCAAATCTCCATGTACTACCGATTGGAATGTTGGTACAGCAAACACTACTGGTTCGACATCTACCGCAACAATAACATGTATCGGAGGGAATACCGTCAGGTTACGTGCATATACAGAAACCTATACGGGAACCGCTAATATAAATTTGTGTCAAACTGTTGATCTGAGGTGTGTATCAAGCATCTCATTCACATATAATATTTCAAGCGATTACGAACTCCCAGATACCGTGAAGTTTGAAGTTCGGGTTTCTGCACCGGGAGTATCTACATATACGGCGATCAATTGGTCAAAGCCAAATGCGTCAGGTACGCAGAGTTTCAATGTCCCATCTGCATACCAAATAGATAATGTTACTGTTTGTTTTTTTGTTAGTGTTTATAAAGGAGATACTGATCCGTGGGCTGTATATATCGAGGCGGATCTCAGTTCCGTTTCTGGAACCGCATCATATACTGCACCAACAATCAATTCTGTATCAGTGGATAAAACATCGGGTGTAACTCCGCTTACTGTTCAGTTTGGTTCAAGCGTTGCCGCAGGATGCCCTACAGGTGTAACTTACAATTGGACGATTCAGAAATATAACGGTACTACATGGGACACTTACGAATCAGGTATTACCGATCCATCGTTCTCTCGGACATTCTCATCGCCGGGAACATATAGAGGGAGTCTTGTTGCAAGTAATGAAAAAGTATCGTCTTCGGCAACAACAACCGATTCAATTGTGGTTTCGGGGATTGCTCCAACTTCTGCGTTCTCTGCGGATAAGGTTCTTGCACCAACAGATTCAACCATCCAGTTCATTGATCAGTCAACCAATACCCCGACATCATGGGAATGGAAGTATCAGAAAGATGGTGTTGGGGGATACACCAATTTCACTAACTATACTTCACAGAACCCAAAACAGACGTTCACAGTTGAAGGGAAATACGATATCTCTCTTAAAGTAACTAATGCATGGGGTAACGATACCGAAACCAAACTCGAATATATCCTTGTTGATGACGATGTTCTTGTTGGGGCATACCCCTACAAAGGATCAAATGAATACGGGATTCTTCTGATGAATGGGACAAGTTACGAACATCTCATTTATCATAAGGGGAAGACTGCCGCGATACTCGGTATGAAAGTCACTCGTAGTGAAGGAGATACTTCGGTAGCCGAGTTCACACTTACTGCGACACAGAGAATGGATAATGAAGATATCCTTCTCCAAACAGGAACACATGTTTATGTTTTACATTATGATTGGGTATCGTTTTCGGGTATCATCTCGAAAGTTGAGAACAATACAACCGATGTGTATGGTTCGACAACCGATCCGCTCCGTAAAATAAAGGTTACATGTGAAGGTGCAACATCTCTCCTGAAACGAGAGTTTATTGGTAATGAAACTGTAATCACCAACACGCCCGGTGAGATATATAAGGCAATTCTTACCAACTCTGGTTGTTCCAATCTCGAAGGAACGGTTCAAACAGATTCGGCTGGAACACAGAAACGACAGTTCGGTATTGTTAAAGGAACAACCTATGATGCAGTTTCCAACCTCTGCGATTCAACTGGATACCGAATCTATGATGAACCCGAAGGACAATATTTCAGAGGAGTGTTCACAGATTATTCTACTGGAACCATCCAGTTCGCAAGTAGTGATACTGTTAGTGATATCGCGGTAAACGATTACCTCATCTACCTCAAACGTGATGCAACAGCCATAGATTATGATGCAACAGATCCAAACAACACTCTTGCAAGGTTCAAGGTCGCGGGAAGAGTTAATTATGTCTCCGGAGATACAATTCGTATAACCACAGACACAACAATGGCGTCATTTGGAACAGATGAAACGTATGTCAAGTACGGTGTTGCACTCGTCATCAAAAACGATGGGTTGCGTGTAGGGTTCACTCTCGATGACGATACCAATATCGAACCGTTACTTGATATTGGAAAAATGGTTCTTGATAGCAACCTTGTTGATACAGATTATATTAATGCTACCGTGTATAATTGCACCACGGTTAATCAGGGAAAGAAAGTATCCGTTACGTTACCCGCGTGTGTGAAAGTGGATGCTAACGGTGTTGGGAATTATTTCACGTTTGTGTCTCCTTATCCATGCGGAACAACGCTTGTATCACAGAATTTCACCCAACCAATATTGAAAGGACATTCGTTATGGGATACAACAGATAAGCCAGATTACATCACGTTTAGATGGGTTGGTTCGGATGGGTTATACAGTTACATAACATTCGAAATGCCAACAAACACAACGGAGGTTTTTTACGATGGTATTCCAGTGACAATGTTGGGTGCGATACCCGGACTATCCTCATATGAAATACCAAGCGGTTCGTTGATCTTGTTCCATTGGGCTGGAGATGAGGGAACGGGAACACAGCGGTTCTATACCCGTATGTATGTATCTGATACAACAGGGTTCTATGATGATACGTTCATAACAGTTGGTGTTTCTGATTGGGATGGTGATATGAGATATAAAAGCATGTCAACACAAACCGGATATATTGTCGTGTTCCTTCCAGACATGGATAATATCATGTATCTACCAAAAAATACAGGATGTATTGTTTATAAGAAACGCAGTTTGGGAAACAACCCATATTCAATAGATTCTGCCGAACCCGACTCTCCGATTGAACAGAGAGGTGTGATTACCCAGACAATAACATGCGCACAGGGATCAACAATCCCAGAACTCGAAGCGATTGCATCAAGTTACGTGGTATCAAAAGGAGTGTTCGCGGATATTGGTGAGGGGAGGGTTCCTTCAAGATACGCATACTCATCAACATACCCTATACCGTTAGAAGTTGATTACACCATTAACAAACCTATCGTGGATGGGACAATGGTTAAGGTCAGGTTCAATGATGAGACAAGAGATTACCGTGTTGCAAAAGCGACATATGATTACATGAGATACATGGCTACATTCGAGTTTGGAGGTAAAAAACGAGACATCCCCGATACAGTTAAGAGTGTTATGAGTGTAACAAACATTACAGGATGAGGTTAAAGATGGAGAAAGAGGTCGAGTTGAAACAAATCTCCCGGGAAGAACCGCATATGCATCAACCAGTATGTCCAAACCATTATGATACCGAAGTAAGGTTACAGATTGTTGAACGGGATATGAGAGAGATGAAAGGTGAAGTTAGTGAGATCAGGGGGAGTATAGCAACCATCTGTCATGATATCAAGAACCTCCAACAGAGCAACTATGGGTTGATTGAAGGAATAAAATGTCTTAATGATACCAATTTGGAGATTATCCGGAAGAACGAAGAGTTACAGGAGCGAATAGGGAACGAGATCAAGGATAGTGCTATTGAAACCCAGAAGATGTTACACGATTTGATCTATAAGATTGTCTATCTCATTGTAGGAGTAGGAGTTCTTTTTGTAACAGGTAAAGTTCTGGATATCAGTTTATTCCTCACCTAACAACCTTTATATAAGAGAACTCTGTCTCTTCTTCTGGAACTAATTTTTAAAAAAGTAATATATTATATTATATTGTAATATTTCCTCCTCTTCTCCCCCCCACCCCCTACAATACCTTTATTAGCCTATACGTCCTATACCTATTATACTGAGAGGTATGTACTGTAAACAGTACCAGTACAGTACAACAGTACAAGAGCCGACCATAGTTGCTCCGGCCTCTCTCCAACCAACAACTCTTCTGAAATATTACTTTTCAGAGCAACCACTTATGCTTAGAAAAAAGTAATATAATATATTACATTTTGAAAAACAAGATCAAAAACAAAATTGAAACTGTTGCACACGTATATAAAAGAGTAGGTTGACGATGGAATCCGAGCAAGGAACGGACTCCGATCCTCTCCTCACTCTTCAAAACCCAGTTTAAGTAAATACTCTTTAGTCGTTTTGTTAACTAATGAAGAAGCTCCTCCAAGAGACTTGACATACTTCTGTACCCCATTAACTCCACCTTCCACACACACCCTCATAAACGCCGAATAAGAGCATAACTCATTGAGGGTTATAGCTTTACTCTCCCCAACCCCCTCCAACGCTAAATAAGCGTCTATACTCGGTTCAGCACGGTTCATGGTTTTCCTGAACCTCTCAATCACTCCAACCTTCACACCTTTTTCAATGTTGCGAGATAACGCAAACACCATCTTCATCAGTTGGGTATCGTTCTCCACATTGATACACCGGACATTCCCGTAATTACAGTTCAGTGAACTCATCGCACCAAGATGCTGATCAATTGTGTATCCTTTACATCTTGCTCTAACTGCCGCGAAATGTTCAACATATCCCGACACAATCACAAACGGATGAGGTAACTCACTCATTGCAAGTGCCTGACTCTGGATATGCCCGTTCCTTAACGAATTAACAAAATCCGAATACAGTTTCTTCCTTTCAACAAACAATCCCTGTTCTTCGATAACAACGTCTCCAACGGGTAACGGTTTAACAGTTACCTCGAAATCAAGGTTGTTCTTCTCGATATGTTTCTCGAACAGGTTAACTATCTTCTTATCCTCATTTGAGTCTATAATGACGGAAAGCATCAATCCCACTCCGCGATCTGATAAAACATTCTCGACTACAAAACCTCTGTTTCTTTGTTCGCCCGTATGCCGGGAAATACGGTTTCCCACAAAACTCACATATCTTCCTTGTCCTTACAATCTTGCGTGCATAGAAACATTTCCTTGAACAATACACAACACATCCGGGCTCGTCTTTCAACCTCTTTAGTTGTCTTCTATCGAGTTCAAATTCCCGACCACAATTCGCACACCGCCGATACTCTTTTTTGAGATCGGTAATCTGTTTACGGTAATCAGGATTCAGTTTACCGTGTTTCTGTTTACACGCACTCGAACAACAATCTCTCATATATGGGTTGCCGGGTTTGTTGTCGTATATCTTCCCGCAGATGATACATACCCGTTTCTTCCCCCCATAATTATGATGTCGTGCAGAATACCATGTTCTGGAAAATCGCGGGATATCTTTCTCGATAACGCACGTATCACAATAAAAATCCGGGATCTCCGCAAGATATTGTATGGGAGTTGTCAGTCTCTTCCCACATATCTTACAGGTAAAAGTTACAGTGATCATTCTGTTACAGGGATAACAACGATCCTCGTCTCACCGTCAACGGGGTTAACACACCGTGCAGAGATATGTATCCCCTGCCCGACATGTTCAGGTTTCGCATATACGAAAACAACAAACAGGTTCTTGCCCTCTGTTGCTTTCCGATCACGGTTATACCCGCAAAGATCAACCGTGTTGTATTCAGAGTTCCCGAACTTGATAGACTTTATATCGTCAACATCAGTAACCCGAACACATCCCTGTTTCGAGTTATTGGTATGAACCCATGTTTCATCGACTCGTCCAACAACCCGGATATATTCACCGACTTTCAGCGATCCATTAAAAGGAGTGTATCTTGCACCGCTATCATGTATAGCGGCAAACATCTCGACAATAGCCATATTGATACCACACTACCCATCCAACACCATATTGGATATGATATCATATGTTCTTTTAAAAAAGGAAATAGTTATCGGTTCTCTCCGTTGAGAACCTGTATCCCATTCATACCGGGATACTCGAATAGAGCAGATACCGAACTGCTCCGTGTAGTGTCGTGGATATACCCATGACATTTGAAATACTCTTTGATCATGTTCACCGTCATCGCATTACATTTTATTCCTTCGTCTTCAAGATCCTTAACCAACCATTTGATCCTCATTGCTTTCTTATCGTCTATATACGCGTGAAATTCCCTGAACGCTATGGAAGCAAGCTCACCTATCCGTTCACATAGATCCTCTCTCAGTTCTTCAATGCGGTCTTCTGGTCGCACACCTGAAACGATCTCTTTTGCTTTACTCACAATAGCCTTCTCGTCAGGGTTAATGTATCGGTTCACCCGGACATACGCCAACCCGTGTAAATGCGCGTAATCGGCTATGGTGTTTGGATCAACATTGATCTCCGAACCGAGTTCACCAATCGATTTACACATGAATACGAGATGTTTAATTAGAAACTCTTTTGTCAGATAATCTCTATATATACGGTTGTTACTAATTGTATTGGTAACACCCACATCATCCACATCCACCACCCATACCGAACCGCGATACTTGTAACCCCATCGTGTAAGGGCTTCTCGGACAGAAGATTCTTTCCGGCGAAGCATCTTCCCCACTTTTGGAACAGAGTTGTGTTTGTTATACGCAACAATAATTTCTGCATCTTTTTGTGTGAGTCGTTTAGTCTGTCTCACTCTACCACCTATCCTTAATCCTTTCTTCCCTCATACATTTCAACCTACACTCGATACAACAATAAGGATGTCTTGGAACACCCTTACTCGAATATATTCTACGTGTAATCTCTTTCCCACAATACGTACATTCCATCGTTTTCCATTGAACCAACAAAAATCACTCCTTGCCTTGAACAATATTATTCTTCACACCAACTATCGCAGTTACAAAATAAAACGAGAACAGGATGAACGAGTATGGGTTGTTCTGGAAGTATACAGATACCCATATCCCGTTAGCTATAACCCATGCACTAAACGCATACATCCGTATCTTGTGATGGGGATGCGTAACAAGTAAAGCGCCCGTCATACTCAGGATGACTGCAACAGACTGAACTGGATCAATTATATATCCCACAACGTCCCGTCAGCCATCTCAGCGAGTTCGCATTCTTCACACATTCGGTATCTCTGATCCCATTCATAATCTGAATACGGATACTCGCTCAACTTCCCACAATATTCACATCTCTCATAAACTTTCGGAGTCTGTTTCCGAACTAACCAATCAAAAAACCAACCCATGTTAACACCTCACCTCTTTATGATCAACACAACAATTCAAATGAGGACAATCTGGATGACACAAATGTTGGTTAATCAACCAGTTCATCCTCCGCGACTTGGATTCTCTTATCCATCGTTTAGGTATCAACCACCCGACATTCATTATATCAACCCCATTTTTCTCTTGAACCGATATATTTCAGGAGTTGGGATACTAAATGATGTCTCCAATTCTACCAATCCCATCTTTTTTTCCATTGAAATGCTATCATCACTCATACTCTCTTCACCTTCCTCATTTTACATTCCATTTTTGTTTTCGTATTACAATGATCACATTCGAGTGTAATCACATCGTTACACTGTGGTATTTCATACCAATCCCATCTCCACTTGTTGATACATTTACATTTCGGACATTTCCAAGTCCAATATCTTGTATCTTTCTTCATAGTTCCACCCACTCCTTCGAACTGATGCATTTCCCATCCCAATACCCGCACATGACTTCTCTGTAATGCGGGTTATCTTCAACATAATGTGTTGCGCCAATTGCACGAAGATGTGCAGATTTCATTGACGCAATATGATGTTGTGTATAGAGTTCTTTATGGTTGAAACACATCTGTTTAACGTTTTTCAATCCAAGCCCCAACACCATATCATATGTATTCCTCCAATGAGGATACGATCTTCCCGTAACCAGTATTGATATTTCATCTTCTCTACCCACAACAACAGGGTTGAGGAACGGTTCGTCATCAATCCCGATGGTTACTGGCTGTGGTTCTTTTCCACACAATACCAATGTATGATCAATATCCCATGCAACTGTGTTCATCATAACATCACCACCGCAAGATCTGTGCTTTCCCTGTGCATCCCATTGAGAGCAGGACATCCCGGAGAGCCTCACCTGTGGGCGGATCGATACCATCGAGCCGGGCGATTTTATCCAGCTCTTCATACCTATATGTTGTTATGTCTCTTACGTTATGCAGAATCCATATTTCGTCTTCCAAAACGTATATATCGATCACCTTTTGGATGACAGAGACACCGATTGATCAGGTATTCAATACGCCGGGAAACCGATTGTCGGAACCATCGTTTAGGGATTAGCCAGATCATTCTTTTACCTCCTCAAGCGGACACCAATCAGGGATGGTCGGAAATTGATCAAAATCACGACCACCAAGCCATCCGCGTTCAACACATAGAACGCGCGGGTGATTACAATAAGTAAAGTTTGTCGATGCATATATACACTGTGAGCACCACGCTATCGGTAACAACCTATTTTTCATTCCTCCTTCACCTCCTGAAGTATCGCATGATGCGTTCAAATAGAGACACCCGGCGCGGGGGGCATAGTCGGCGGTCAACGTACGCGCGCCTTTCTTGGTCACATCTGTTTGCGGCGGCTTTGAGTTCGATATCAGACATAGATTCGGGTGTTTCAATCCATTCTCCCGGCTCTCCTGGTTTCCCCGTCCACCAAACCCTGACGGGTTTCATATCGGTTGCGTTCCAACCGGAGCGCGGGGCGTCTTCGACCCACCTACCCTTTTCAAAATGTCCCATCTATTCCACCGCCTCAAGCGGGCAGTTCCCGCCGTGTCGTTCGCAGGGTTGACACCAATTTTTTTCGTGTGTGCAGTTGTAATACCGCCCAGCATCTTTGTAATACGGACAGTTGCGCTGATCACGAAACTCAATTATTTTTTTCATAATAACTCCTTTACTCTGGATCTGAAAACCTCTCCTTGCAGGCCGTCCTCGCCGTTCGTGATGTGTTCGCCGGATGCAGTCGAAAAGATGATACTCTCGCTTGTCTCATCGGCGCCGACCAATTCAAGCGGAACGAGCGCGGGGATGTAGGTATGATTCCAGCACAAATCGCATTCTTTTTGTTTTCGTTCATAATCCCAACAACTCCTTTGTCTTCTTAGATGGTCGGAGTTTCAGTTCCCTGCTGTTTCGTATCCTTCCCGATACCTCTGTCCGTTCTCTCCGGGGAATCTGATATCGTTCAAGTGCTGAACACACACTTGTTTTCCCACATCCAATAACATGTGCTATCTCAGTAGTTGATAACCTTTCGTCAATGTATTTCTTACGCAACCATATCTTATCATACAACAGAGGATACTTCACCTTCCGTCCATTAACATACACCTCACCATCGAGATACACCCGGCTGAGTTTGTATTCTGCAACAAAATAAGCACCACAATCGTTACACGCGAGTTTATCAACTAACGTAACAGAATCGTGTGCATCCAACGACATATACGTGAAATCACCACTCCCACAATTGGGACATTGAACACCATCAATCATTATTTCACCAAGTAGTAGTTTTGAATCAATTCTTCGTCTTTGAGATAGATTTCATCAATATCAATCTCAACAACACGGATCGGCGGTTCTGTGCATACCTGTGCGTTTCGGATGTGGTACGCAACAGGCTTCATATCAGCAATACAGATCATAAGTTTCACAACTACACCTCGATCCAACACTCATCAATTGTTTGTGAATATCTGCCCTTTGTTGGCGGTTCCATCCATATCCGAATCTGGTCGATTTGTTCATCTGTTAGATCCAAAACGTGGTGTTTCTTTGTGGGATATGCGTGTGTATTGCAATATGCGTTGAAATTTCCAACCGATGTTGAATCACTCATAATGATCACAAGTTTCATTCTCTCACCCGTTTCCTTAAGTAACCGTTTATCTTCTGTTTCGATACCGATACTCCATATAACCCGACTTGATACATTACAGCACCAACAATCTCAGGAGTAACACCAACTTCACGTAATCCTTCACTTACCCAACCCACTTCCCCAATCGCTTTCTCAATCGCTTCTTCAGGAGTCGGGACATTAAATGCTGTTTCCATAACCCGTTTCGTTTTTGTGTTATCTCGTTCTCGTTCCTCATCAACCAAATCACCTATCTTCCTATACGTCCCGTTCCCATCATCCACCTCGATATTGGATAACGCTCCTTCAACAAGTTTCACAATAAATTCACCTTTCTTCCTACCATGAACTCTATCCAGAGCAACCCATAATCGGAGTGGGAGATCGATAGTTGTCTTCTTGAACTCTTCCCCACGCCGATTAAATGTAACCATATCACACTTCCCTCACATACCCACTACGGGGTTCAAATATCAATCTCTCGTTCTTCAACTTCTCTAATGTCTTATCGACATCTTCCGAACCCATCCCCTTCCCGGCGCAACACGAAAACACTTTCTGGATGTTTGCCGAACCATCTTCAAGAGTCAACTCACGGATAACATCAAGGACAATCCTGATCTTACTCCGTTGTTTAGAACTGATCTTTGTCGCAATCAAATCGGTATCAAACGATTTGCTGTTCTCGTCATACGCAACCGATCTCAGGTATTTCTCCATTAACGCAATTGATCGATCAACATCTTCCTCTTCAACCAACGGACTCAACCTGAGTTTAGCTGAAGCTTCACTCATCCTCACAAGTGCCTGTAACTGCCTTGCAGTGATTGTAACCACACCTCCCGCAGACATCTCACGCACCTTGACATAATATTCCGATAACCTCTTTCCAAGCGGTTCAGGGAGTATCGGTGATATGTTCTCTCTGGAATACGTGATGTATTTCCTCAGGAAATCCTGATCAATAATCGGAACCTCTTTCTCAACCGTTATCCCCCGGTGTTGGTTCATGATATGTGTCGAGATCAGACTGTCCCGTTCCTTACCGGGAGTATCGATCATCGGGAATATCAAATCGAACCGTGAAAGTAACGATGGCGGCATATCAACCTGTTCCAATACGGGTTCAAACGGTGAGAACCTACCAAGTTTGGGATTCGCCGCACCAAGTAACGCACATCGTGTATGCAACACTGTAGATATCCCGGCTTTATTCACCGATACCGTCTGTTGTTCCATTGCTTCATGTAACGCGGAACGATCCTCTTTACTCATCTTATCGAGTTCATCAACTCCGATAAACCCGCCGTCAGCAAGAACCAAAGCTCCCGCTTCCAACACCCATCTACCATCACCGAGTTCATCCTTTACAGCAGTGCATGTTAATCCAGCAGACGTTGACGATTTACCTGAACTGATTACTCCGCGTGGAGACACTTTTGATGCTACACGCATCATCTCGGATTTCGCCACACCTGGATCACCAAGCAATAACACATGGATATCTCCACGTAACCTTGAACCATCAGGTTTGGGTTTGGTAACTCCACCCACCAACTGCATCAGGATAGCGAGTTTGATCTCGTCATACCCGTATATCCCGTTAGCAAACGATGCTACAAGGCGTGATATAATGTCGCCATTATGTGCGAGTTCGCGGATGGCGGTTTCATCATCTTCTGAGATGACAACTCCCCGTAACTCGTTGCTTGAAAACTCAATACCCATGACATCAAGATAAATGTCGAACACCACATCTTTTCCTTTCTGATCAGGTTTGAGTATTCCGTTAATTGCGCAACGTGTTCCTGGAGACACCTGTCCTGATAACCCGTTATACATCCGGCACACGATTTGTTTTGGTTGTTCTCCACCTTCTAATCCCTCCGGTTCCTCTTGAATTGATACCCGTTGCGAATCCTTGAACTGAGCAAGAGGGAGTATTGGTTCGAACTTCCGGGAATCACATCGTGTACACCCCGTTGGATACCTCAACTTTGTTCCATCCTGATCAATATATGCAACCATCCCACACCCAAGACACCTGAACGCCCCCACAACCATTTCTGGACGGATCTCCGATACTGATCGAACAATACCCCTAACAGAAATAAGTTTGCGAATATGGGACGATCTGATGTCTCTCACACCGACTTCACGTTCCTTCAACCCGACAAACCGGATCTCCAACGAGATACCTTCAAGTTCTTTTCCCGTCTTCATCCTGAACACTTCGGGGATAACGCCCCTCAATCTCCGGGTGACTTCTTCGGGATTAGTATGGATACGTTCAGCGAGTGTATCCGACCATTTCACCACATCATAATAATCAATAATGAATGTCGGATCAAACCTGTAATTCAATCTCAGTCGTGATAATTCGTTCCCGCATTTCTTCGCCAAATACTCCTTCCAATCCTCACCCTCATCATACACTTCGACAACGACATCATCTTCTGATACCACCAGAACACCTTCATAACTCTCTCTTGAACGGGTGTCTGTATCCGGCGATATCCCTTACTGCTTTAAACAGCGCGGGATAGTCATCAAACGATGTCTTCTCGACATCTCCAGAAACACAAGATACCATGACATTGATCTGTAACCCGGTATTCAGGAAACTCACTGCCCCGAACCCATCCTGATACCAGAACCCATGTTGTGTAACCTCAAACGTCCCATCGGGGTTCTCATCAACCGTGAACGTCCTATCACACACATACTGGTTCAGGTTTTCCGGGGTTTCGGTAGTTATCAGTTCAATAACCATATCCCTATAAACTCTACAATTCATCTATCTACCTCCACATACGAATCTTTGAAGATGTGGCAATGTTTCAGGTAATCTTCAACAAACGCCACTAACCCATCATAACTTCCCCACATGTTCTCTGGTTCGAACTGTTTGTAATGTTCGGGATTAGATTTCAGTCGTTCCAATCCTTTTGTAAGGGGTTCAATCAACTCTTCTGCTTTCCATATCCCGACTTCTTCAGGTCGCCAAAGATATTCATATATCCCCGCTTCCATCGCCATCTTGTTCACGTTATGTGTGATGTTACGGGAATACACTTTGTGATACAAATACACATCAAGACTCATTTTCTCACACCAACCTCGGAGCATCTGTCCTGTGCATCTGGTTTGCAAACTTCAGACATTTTGATCTCACTTCTCGATATTCGGGATCGTCACAATCGAGTGCGCACAGGTGATACGCGATTTGGACTGCAATCCGTTTATCCACCTTGATCCCGAGAGATCCGCACCATAGAGGTAGGCACGACATATCGAGATCCACCCTGCTGAGATCCGCATCTCTGAGTTTCGCACCCATGAGATCCGCATATCTGAGATCCGCACCACTGAGATCCGCATATCTGAGATCCGCACCACTGAGATCCGCATCTCTGAGTTTCGCACCACTGAGATCCGCATATCTAAAATCTCTTTCTCCGGATTTATACCGCGATATTATGTCAACCATTATTCTCACCAATCTCTGTTGTGTAAAGACTGTTCAGGGTTATCTGAGCAATATGTTCAATCGTGTATTCGTTCCTTCCAAGAAGTTTCAGACACGAATCGCATATCGGGATCGTCTTTGGAAGATCAAACCCATCCCCACACTTCCCGCAACAAACGAACATCCTTGATGGACGATCAGCGTTGCGTTCAATCAGTTCACCGTTCCTCAACATACGGGTATCAGTCGGGTGAAGAATATCCCATGCGTTTAACGAGAATGTGATAGCGGCATCAAACGTGTCGCTTCCAATCTCTTTATTCCCAAGTATCCCTCCAACGAGTTTGTTGTAGTATCGGTTCAGGAACCGTATCTTCTCCGTTGAGAACGATGGATACTTCTTCTTAGAAAAAGGTTGTTTCATGATGATCACGCATCACGAACCGAATCGGGGAACAACCGTTCAAGAGCTGAATGTTCTCCGACACGCTCTAACCATTCAATCACTTCGTCTTTACAGACAGGGGTAATCTTCTCGCCGCCAGTCCATCCGCCCGATGGAACTTCTTCCCGGTATTTGGATAACGCTCCGCCTTTACCCGCGATAAAGTATCTCCCGTTCTTGGTAACATACAGTTCTTCAATAACATACTTGAAATCGGATGTCGAACACCCGTTCCAATATTCAGCAATCTTCTCGCTTGTTTCGGTATCGTATTTCAGTCTGTTAATAATCTGTTTCATTTCACTCACCAATCTTCAATGTTGGAAACCGCATTGTTACTTCTTTGAATAACTTATCGGTATGTTCAATTGCAATATCCACGATCTCGTTCTGGTTGTATCCCCGATCTTTTGCGAGTGCAACACCATCATTGAGACACGCGAGATACGTGATCCTTCGTTCCTTGTCAATATCAGTTGACTTAGAATATCCTTTGTTGAACGATGTACGGTTAGGTTGATTTACAGATGTCCCCGAACCGCTTCCAACGGGTTTAATGAATTTCAACATCCCGTCCCAATCAGAGAACTCAACTGTATCTCCAACACCAATATCTTTCATCATACCAGTAACGTTAATCGTCTTACCGGCTCGTGATGTATAGGTGTTATTGTAATTCAGATCCTTTTCAGGCAATCTAAAATCACCCCCGGATGGAGTAATAACGATACGCATTGTTTCGGTATCAATTGACTTTACAATTCCCGTAGTCATAACCCTTTAGCTCCATCCCGAACCATAGAATCCTGTATCTTCATCATGGCAAACGCATCATACGCTTCCCGGATGATCTTCGCTGTTCCTTCGGGATCAAGTGGATTGAAATACACCTTTATCTCCCCACCTTTACTTGCCGTCCCAAGCGTGATAGAACATTTCCTATCAGACCATTCAGAACGATCTTTGAGAATATCGAGAACTAAATCGATCTTCTCTTCCAGTGTCATATTCTCAGACATCTCTATCTCACATCCTACACACCCATAACCCGTACAGAGACAATACTCTCTATACAGTTTATAGGCTTTATGTGAAAGTGAAAAAGTAATATAATATAATATATTACAATTTGTTCTCAACCGGAGTACAAACTACTCATAGGCTCCCGATTCACGTTCATTGTTACGCGATAACCATTCGTCTATGATATCGTTGTTATAGTATTCCGATACCAGTTCATACACGCCGGGGATTGAAAGCATGTTCGCCCCCTCCTCATTCATTATTCGTTTAAGGATCTCATCGAAATCCTCATCAGTCATCATTACCATTGTTCCACCCAATTTCTCCAATCACCTGTAATGCACGGCATCCGATCATGTTCCCGTTCCCATCCCTGACAGCAAACGCCTGAGATGTGTTTGGTGCAACAAGATCATCCCTGTCGCTTGACATCAGGACAATCGAGGATACAAGATAAACCACACCGTCCTGTTTATCGGGGATACCAACAACCTCACCCCACCGTGTCCGGGTAACTTGTATCCCGTTAATCTCTCCAACCGTTTCAATGGAAGATCCAACGCGTGCAACCATCCCGGATCTCGGAATGGTTATCTGTTCTCTTCCGGTGTATATATCCACATCATGTGGAGTAAGATTGACTATTTCAACTCGATTCAAAACTTCACCTCGTTAATCGTTTTGGGAATCGTTCAAGACACACATCAAACAGGAGTTTGATATATTTTTGCGATACAAAAGAAAGCGATCTGTAACATGATACGTTGTTGTTATCGTACCTCATACCCGTAATTGTCAGATCAATCTGGCGTTCGAGTCCGGGAATGTTTATCAGAGTGATCTCTTCATCCACACGATCAGGTATGGTTGTATCAAACATTGCCGCCGGAACAGATGAGTATGTGCATCTGATCTCTTCAACATGATCCATCATAAATTGGTAAAGATGATCGTCAAATTCCTGACGACTCAACGTATCCGGATCTGGTATTGATCTTTCAAACAACCTCAACATCTCATTCATGTGTTTTTCGGTTTCCATCAATATTTCCCCCTGTTATCAAACGTCTGGACACCTTCAACCACTCTTGGTGCAATCACAACAACACATCGTGGTGCGAGCGTGAAGATGATTGGAGCGGGAACCGATCCTTTCAACCATGTAACAAGGATGGGTTTTGCGTGTTCACCCCAATGAACCATACCCGCACATCTTAACCCCCAAACCATATCAACGGCGATCCGGGGATTGAAGTAATACCCGTCTTCCAAACGCATCCTTTCAGATAACACCGACAGGTTGATGAGGAGTTCTCCTTTTGTCTCCTTATTAATATCAACGCTCCGGGATGTCTCGTTAGAAAAGTAATCGTCAACCAACGCACTCTTATCCCCAAGTATCATTGCCGTGTTACCAACATCAACAGGAAGATGCTTAGAAATGGTTAATGGGTGTTTTAGATAATCTCTACCCATATCACATCACCTATGCGAGAACTGGAGCGTGAATAATTGGCACATCTCCAACCAACATCTTCTCACTTGCAGCATCAAGTTTCTCTATCTGACCGATAGACAGGGGTTGATGCTGAGCGAACCGCGTGATCTCGTTATACAGATCGTATCGTGAGAAATCGGATACGTTCAGTTCAGCCTGAGCAATCACGCGTTTAGCCACACGTTCCCCGCCGAGTATCCCGGCAAGAGTGAACACCAGATCATCGCGGGTGAAATACTCATACCTGTCATCAATCGCGGAACCAATCAGCAACTCGACACGATCATGAACCTCAATCCCCTGGGTGATCAACCCGATAGTCTTATCGAGTTTTGCATGGAATCCCGATAAATGAGCAATGCTGAACGCACCTTCGGGAACCGCTTTAAACGCCATCATCCCGTTCGTGCAGACAACACGTGTCATCATGACACCTCCTTTCAAAGCACCGCGTCCATCATACCGATGGTTAATGAACGCACCCATCTCAATACCTTTTGAGGTATCATCATCAATGGTGTATTCGGGAAACCTCATCTGGATTCGACAGGTGTTCCCATCAGTTTTGGCTTCTCCAACAACTTCGAGGTTAGGATACTTCTCGTCCAGCATATCAATAGCTGAATTGATCACATCTGAATGGTTAGCTTCAGTGAACTTATCTGATACAACACTGTAACATGTCGCCGTCCTCTCACCAATCAGAGCGAACCTGTTCTCAATCTCAGTAAAGTATTCGGGAACATCCTCATAATAGATTGGATAAGATACGATCCCTTCAAGGACATTGTTTCCGATATCTTTCAACCCTTCCAACCCGTCAAACGGATAGGAACTGCTTACTTCAATTTTAGGCATTTTCTATCTTCTCCGTATCGTAAGGATATCTTTCCAAACGATGAATTTGTGTGAGGATCTTACTCTTATCCCCACGATCCAACCATCATTAGAAAAATATATGGTATTGATGTATCCGATATGTCAGACGGATACGTGCCGTGTATTGAGAGGCAAGGCAATTATGAACGCACCAATTAAAACCACATTGGATAAGTTAGTCTCGGTTTATATCACCTCCAACAACCGTTTCGTAATCCTCCGGGTAATACCCATCATCGGAACATTCAACGGGTTTGGGATACGGGATACGTTCATACTCCCACACCAGATCAGAAATAGATTGTGGTATCTCCATACAACATCATCTCTTTAACGAATCAGGGAGATCAAACGACTGATACATAACAACCGCGTTCCCTTTGTGTCCGGGTAACCTTTTACAATCATCAGGGAACTTCAGCCTGAGAATGATAGGTCGTCCCGTTGAACAGGAGAACCGGACAGCCTCATATATATCAGCCCATGCCCGGACAGGTGGGAGAATACACCCCATATCCTGATACTTCTTCAACTTCTTCGGAGAGCATACATGATACACTTTCATCCACGAAACCTCGGCGCAACAATCCCACAAATCACATTATCGTCCTGCGTGTTCATGAAGATGAACGCAAGTGTTAATATCGCGTTCTCCTTTTTAGGAACGTACAGATATATGCTTTCATCCGGGTCGATCATCCCGCTCATCCGAGAACCCCGGATCAATCCCATTACGAGATCGACATCGAAATACCCCCGATCCTCTTCAATGAGATCAACCATTATCTCATCCAGTTTCTTTCTGATATTTTTCTGAGTTGTTCCCCTGAAAAACACAAACTCATCACAACGGGATGTTATATCGTTCCAAACATGTTTGGGGATCTTTGAGTATCCCGAAATGTTTGAGTATCCCGGAACGGCATTTGATACCACTTTCCGGTTAAGATCATTGTCTCCAACACTCTTATTCATCCTCAACCAACCTCTTCTGTTTCACATCGGTTTCGAGTTCAACAAGATGACTGATCATCCACCGTGTAATGACGACAATACATGAATCCATCCCCGGTTTATCTTTCGGGAACATCGGACACGATTCGTTACATCCCAATTGTTCGGGAGGACACTTGAACGTATCAAGGATCTGAAACGCTCTTTCCAAATGAGGGATGGCTTGCAACCCAATCCTCATCGCACTAACCTTATCACTCGTCATCTTCTCCCTCCAAATGATTGAAGAGTTCCTCAACGAGCGACTTCATCACCGCGTCACGGAGCTTCGGGATCATCTCGGAATCCCATTGTGGGTGTCCCCAAATATCATTGATATAACTCCAACATAACCGATCACCCGACCGGATACGTTTCACCACGTCATCATCGTATAACACATCTTGCGGATACCCCATATCGATCTTGTTGACATCATACCCTGCAATGCGGTATCTCTTGTTTCGATCATCTCCTGTAATGGAGAATACAAACCCATCACAGAGATCGAGAAACAAATCATACCTGCTCTTATTCAAAAAAGCGGGATGGCTATCTCTGACAACCATCACTTCTTCACCATTGATGGTGAGATCAATGATAACATGTTTCTCACCACCGACATCATCCACGATCACCGACATTTTAATCCCTCTTCCAACATGCTTTTCTGAAACGTTCTTCATCAAACCTTGGATTATCCGCTTCCAACACCGAGATCCAGTAATCCGTTGCATCCTGGATGCTCTTCACATCAAGAAGAGAAATGAAATGCGCTATCTCTTCCATATGTTTCTTTGTATATCCAACCATCTTCACATCTCCTTTATCACCGCGGCAACGTATCTGCCGCTTCCAACACCATGATAGACATGGTATTCTCCATCCCATACTTCTTCGGTTTCAGTGGGATCAATCCCTTGTTTGTGTAGGAAATTGATACATTGGTCGAGAGTCATCCCCTCAACCACCACATCACTTGTTTTAACTTTGTATTTCATCATACGCACCACTTGATAGCATAGAACGCGGTTCTTTCCTGATGCCGCTTCCAAC
>LDZU01003385.1_pt1 | contig 19808 bp, 16 predicted proteins | sample 615531 | NCBI WGS metagenome assembly LDZU01 (sample SAMN03408293, study PRJNA278302) | terrestrial metagenome | isolation source: oil reservoir sample SB2 | place: USA: Alaska, North Slope, Schrader Bluff formation | collected 2011-09 | reverse complement strand
GGGATACCTGCCATTTTGTCCGTAGACACCGATGGCGCTCTTCGCGAAATGTCCTCGGTCTGGCTTGCAAGGGTCGATCCGGGATCGGTGATCGGGGTAACGGGTACCGTGGGAAAGACTACCACCAGGGAGATGATCAGGACCGTTCTTGCAGTTTCAAGGAGAGTCCATTCGCCAAGGAAAAGCTACAACACATGGATCGGATGCGCCTTGACGGTCCTTGAGACTCCGCCGGGGACTGATATCCTTCTTCTTGAGCTTGGGATGAACCACCCCGGTGAGATCCGGAGCCTTGCGAAGACCTATCACCCCGGGTTCGGCGTGATAACAGAGGTCGGCCCGGGACATCTTGAGGGTCTTAAGAGCATTAGGGGGGTTCTTGAGGCAAAGATGGAACTTCTTGAATCGCCTTCGTTAAGGTCTCTGTCCTATAATATTGATAATGAACTGTTATCAGAAGCCATCAAGTACTCCTCGGGAGATCTGGAGCTCTTTCCCGTCGGCTACAGAAGCCCAATGTACCGGATAGTCGAAGCAAGGACCGACCTTCATTCCGGATGCCCCGACCTGGTTGTCCTGATCGATACCCCTGGAGGAAGAAGGGAGATCAGGGCCGAGCTTTTCGGGGAACATTACGCCTATGGGATGGCTTTCGCCACAGTCCTGGGGGATCACATGAAGATAAAGCCTGCAGAGCAGTTAAAGGCCCTCTCTTCCTTCCAGGCACTGCCGGGAAGGGGGAAGTGCTATCTGACCGGGAACGGTTTCCTGGTCATCGACGACAGCTACAACGCCAATCCCGTCTCTATGAGCGCAGCCCTCCGTTCTCTTTCTTTGGTCCCTATCCGAGGGAAGAAGTGTGCCGTTCTGGGCGGGATGAGTGAACTGGGAGAGGACTCCCTTCAGCTGCACAGGGACGTTTCCAGGCTCTTTGATTGCCTGGACCTGGTCCTTCTGATCGGCGAGCCGTGGAACGGTGTCTTTCACAGGGGAACTCCATCCAACTGCAGGGTCGTCGATTTCGAGGATCTTCAAGGGATTTTCACGGCCAGTCTCTCCCCCGGAGACCTGGTGCTGTTCAAGGGGTCCCGTTCCTTTGGGGTTGAAAGGGCTCTGGGTATCCTGGAGGGTCTTCGGTAATGTGGGGTGCAGGGGTGCTCGTATTCGTCTTTCTGGCGGAGATAGCCCTGCAGGGACCCTGGACAGATCTTCTTGGCAAAAGAAGGGTTATCCAGAATCTGAAGAGATACGGCCCCCAGAACCATCTCAGGGACAAACAGAACACCCCGACCATGGGTGGGGCGGTGTTCCTTCTGATAACGTTCCTCACAGGGCTTTCCCTTTTCCTTCTCGGAAAATGGACCCTGCAGGAGGCAGTTCTGCTCCTCGGATTTCCTCTGACAGGAGGAGCTATCGGCCTTGCCGACGATCTTCTCAAGTTCTTCAGGTCCTCCAGCGAAGGTCTGCGGAGCCTTGAGAAGCTTGCCCTGCAGCTCTTCGCAGCCCTGGTTTGGTCCTATCTCTATATGCCCGACGGGGTTCTGGTGCTTGCACCGGGGATCGTCCTGGAAGGCATATCAGGGAGAGGGGTTCTGCTTTTCTTCCTGGTCGGGGCCCTAAATGCCGCCAATATTTCCGACGGTCTCGACGGACTTCTGACCGGTATGGCGGCCATGTCCTTTGCAGTACTTATGCTCCTGACCCCAGAGGGCGAGGCGGGCCACCTTGCAGCCATCCTTGGTTTGGGCCTATCTGCCGGTTTCCTGGCACACAACTTCCACCCCGCAAAAGTGTTTATGGGGGATTGTGGTTCCCACTTCCTCGGAGGCCTACTCGTATCTGTATGTGCCGCCAGGGGGATGCTCCTTCTGATCCTCCCCCTGGGATTCATGATGGGGCTGGAGGTCGTTTCAGTTATCATTCAGATCATCGCCATAAGAGGATTCAATAAGAAGGTATTCCTGATGAGCCCCCTCCATCATCATTTCGAGATATCCGGTTGGAGCGAGACGTCCGTCGTTTACAGTTTCTGGGCCCTGCACGCTGCCGGAATGCTTCTGCTTCTGGTATTTCTGGGAGATTTCCTTCTCTGCCCATAGGGATACGGACATGAACATCGCCGGCAGTAAAAGAGAGGACCTGATGAACAGGATGAGCCGGATTACGGTAATAGGTGCCGGAGTGAGCGGAAGAGCCCTCGCCATCCTTGCCTCGAAGCTGGGTTATTCCGTATTTGTCTCCGAACTCGGAAGCGTTGACCCACAGACCCGTGAACTCTTCCATCAATACGGGATCGACCATGAATCGGATGGGCATTCGGAAAGGATCCTGGAGTGTGACGCCATGGTCCTGAGCTCCGGAGTTTCCCCCAGGTCCCGACCGGTTGCCAGGGCCCTGGAAGAAGGAGTGGCGATCATCGGAGAGGTCGACTTCGTGGCTCCTTTCCTTAAGGGGGCAAAGATCGGAGTGACCGGAAGCAACGGCAAGACCACTACCACTCTTCTGACGGGGCATCTTTTGAAGGAGTCCGGTTTTAGGGTAGGGGTGGCGGGTAATGTCGGAAGCCCCCTGGCAGATCATGCTTTCGTTGAAAATGATGTAGTAGTGGCCGAGCTGAGCAGCTTCCAGCTCTTCTGGGCCAAGGAGCTGAGCCTAGATGTTGCAGTTGTGACCAACCTTGATCCGGACCACATTGACTGGCACGGTTCCGTGGAAGAGTATTACGACTCAAAGAGGAAGATAACGTCAATGCTCAAGGACGGCGGCTCCCTTATCTGCCAGGAGCGGGACCTTCCTGTCCTGTACCAGGAAGGTCCTCCTTCGGGCAGCGTGTTCCCCCTGAGATGGCAAAAAGATCGCGACAGGAGGCGCATGGAAGGCCTGCTGATGAAAGACGATCATGCTGTCATGATATCCGTCGCCTCCGAGAAAAACCTTTTCAGATACACCGATGTTCCCCTGCTGGGGCGACACAACCTTGAGAACGCCGCCATGTCCTCAGCCACTCTGATCATTCAGGGGGGGCAAGCTGACACTCTGAAGAGAGCTCTTGCGACCTTCGAGGCACCTCCTCACAGGTGTGAGCCTGTCGGTATCGTAAAGGGCGTTTCCTTTATTGATGATTCGAAGGGAACGAACGTGGCCGCCACTGTTACGGCACTGGGATCTCTCGAGGGCAGGAAGGTGGTCATCCTTGGAGGCAAGGGAAAGGGTGAGAACTACGACCTTCTTGCCGAAGCCGTCGCGAAAGGGTCGGAAGCAGCAGTCCTTCTTGGAGATGAGAAGACCCGGATCAGGGTGGCCCTGGAAAAAAGGGGTTTTCAAAGGATCATAGAGGTGTCGGATATGGGTGAGGCTGTACGGGAAGCCTTCAGGGCATCCTCCCCGGGAGGCATGGTCCTTCTCTCTCCAGCCTGCACCAGCTGGGACATGTACGCAAACTACAAGGAGAGGGGGGAAGACTTCCGGAGATGGGTCAAGATCCTGGAGAAGGAGAGATATTGATGCCGGAAAGCAGCTTTTCCCGGAACATAAGGGGAAGTGGCCTCTGGGGTCTGTCGGTGCAGGCCACATGGGCTATCCCGCTCGTTCTGTCCAGTCTCGGGATCCTGATGATCTCCTCCGTGACAGCCCAGCTTACTGCCGCCCAGGCAAGGACCCCTTTCTTCTATGGATTGAAACAGATCCAATGGCTTCTTGTCGGTTTGACGGCAATGATAGCCAGCACTCTACCCACTGCGGCTTTCTGGAGGAAGTGGAGTGGGGTGATCTGGTCCCTTGCAGTTTTGTTGATGATCATGACCCTTCTCCCCGGTCTTGGAAGGTCAGGCGGAGGGGCCAGCCGATGGGTCAGGCTTGGTCCCTTCAGTCTCCAGGCTTCGGAGGTCTTGCTGTTCGCAACGGCGATCCATCTTTCAAGGAAGCTGAACGAACCGGGACTCCACCGAGGGAAGGCGATCTGGAGGACCCTTCTGATCTTCGGGATCTCCGTCTGGCCTTTCCTGTTTCAACCTGATCTCGGGGGAGCCATGATACTCTTCGGTCTTGCCATGGCGGTCTTTGTTCAGGTCTTCGGCTGGACCATCCCGCTTATCGCTGGTTCCATTGCGTTGGTAGCGATGTTCATCCCGGTGGTCCTAATAAGCAGGTACCGTATAGAGAGGATCACAAGTTTCCTCGATCCCTGGAGCGATCCCCTCGGGAGCGGATTCCAGACGATCCAGGGATTCATCGCCTTTGCCAACGGCGGGTTCTTCGGCGTTGGCATCGGGCACGGACTCCAAAAGCTCCAGTACCTGCCTGCTGCGCATACGGACTTCATACTGGCTGTTATCGGTGAAGAGATAGGATTGATAGGTACCTTCTCGGTGATCCTTCTTTTCGGTATCTTTCTTCTGATCCAGTACCTGTCATACCTTTCTGCCGCTGGAAAGTTCGAGGCGACCCTGGTATGGGCTATCACCCTGACCATATTTATCCCGTTCATTGTGAACGCTGCAGGGGTTCTCAGGCTTCTGCCCCTGACCGGTGTGCCTCTCCCCTTCGTAAGCTACGGGGGAAGTTCCCTGGTCCTCGGCTGGTGCAAGATCGGGGTCCTCCTCCGCCTTATGAGGGTATCCTGAAAAGCCTGTTCCAGGAAGGGATGGTGTCATGAAGATCCTGATCGCTGCGGGAGGGACAGGAGGCCATATCTGGCCCGCACTCTCATTTAACCAGTGGATCGTGCGAAACCGTGGCCATGTGGAGAGTCTTTTCCTGTCCGGCAGTCGTGACATGGAGAGAGAACTGTACCGTCATGCCGGTGTTGCGCCGGTGGTACTCCCCGTCGAGGGTTCCCCTCTCTCGGGTCCACTGAGGACCAGGGTGTCACGGACCGTGGGCCTGGCAAGATCGATAGCTGAAGTCGGAAGGGTGGTCCGGGAATTTTCACCCCACATATGCCTGCTTTTCGGGGGTTACGTCTCGGTGCCGGCTATGGTCGTCTCAAAAATGAAGGGTGTCCCAATTCTTTTGCACGAACCCAATGCCAAGGCCGGAAGGGTAACCTGTATTGCGGCTAAAGCCAGGATCCCTGTCTGTACGGGTTGGGAAGTTTGCGAACCTCTTCCTTCCGGAGGATTCACCCCTGTGGGCGTTCCGATAAGAAACCTGAGACGGTTGCCACCGGAAGATGCCTGGAAGCTTCTGGGGTATGATCTGGACCTCCCTCCCAGCCCCCGAGTACTTGTCCTTGGGGGGTCTCTCGGGAGCGATCCCATGACCTTTCTGTTCAGCAAGGTTTCCGCTGAGAGGCTTTTCTGCAGCATAAATTTCCTAGTGGTTGGTTCCAGCGAAAGAGCTGTCCGGGCATCGGGGAACCTCTGGCTTCTTCCACGGGAGTGGGAGATCGACCTTCTCTATTCCATCGCCGATGGGGTAGTGTCAAGAGCGGGGGCTTCCACTTTGGCAGAACTGGTTGCATTTGGTCTTCCTTCCGTCATAATCCCCTGGAGAGGTGCAGCAGATGATCACCAGGAGCATAATGCAAGGGTTTTTTCTGAAAAAGGGTTCGGGTCCATCTGGGAGATCGATAACGGGATTCATGAAAACCTTGCGTTCATGATAGACTATGAACTTAAGAGGGCTCGGCTCGGTCAAGCCTTTCAGTCTCCTGGTATGGGAACCGGTGAAACCTGTGAGAAGATCTGGGAGCTTTTACAACAAATCGCCGAAGGGAGAGGCCGCAATTGAACGATTTCGATGGCCGATTCGAAAACCTCGAGAGGGTACACCTGATGGGAATTGGAGGAGCCGGGATGAGCGGTCTGGCTCTTCTTTTACGTCAGATCGGAATGAAGATAAGCGGATGTGATGTTTCACATACCTATTACATAAACAAGATCTCCCCCCACGGGATCGAATTCACCCTCGGCCATGACAAGGAACACCTTGACAGGTTCAAACCGGATGCAATAGTCTTCAGCAGTGCCATACCCTCAGAGACCGAAGAGCTGGTCGAGGCCGCCAGAAGAGGGATCCGGATCTTCAAGAGGGCGGAAGTGTTAAGCTGGCTCTTCAACATGCGAAAGGGAATTGGTGTTGCCGGAACCCATGGTAAGACCACCACCGCCTCCATGATCGGGCTGATCCTGGAAAGTGCCGGCCTTGACCCGTCAGTTGCCATCGGAGGGGAGATCTGTGATATCGGAGGGAACGCCAAACTGGGGCAGGGTGCCCACATGGTAGCCGAGCTTGATGAAAGCGACGGCTCCTTCGAACTCTTTCGCCCCCATGTTGCCATCGTTACCAATGCAGATTGGGACCATGTAGATTACTACCCCAGTTTCAGCTCTGTCCTGAAGGCCTACGAAAGGTTCCTATCCAACAGGGAACCGGGAGGGGCCGCCATCGTCTGCGGAGAGGACAAGGGACTTTCGGTACTTCTTCAGAACAGGATCAACGGCACACACCTCACTTACGGCTGGGGTTCCAGATGGGACTGGGGCGCGCAGGATGTCAGGCACAACAGGGGAGGAGGGATCACCTTCACCCTCTCCAAAAACGGTACACCGGCCTGTGAAATATCCCTCCAGGTTTCCGGAGAGCACAACGTTCTTAACTCTCTTGCAGCCTGTGCTGCTACCGATACTATCGGGATCCCCCTTGAGGTGGCCTCCCAGGCCCTTAGGACATTCAAGGGGGCAAAGAGGCGCCTTCAGCACATGGGATCCATCGGTGCACTTGAAGTGGATATATTCGATGATTACGGCCATCACCCCAGGGAGATCGCCGCTACTCTGGGCACCCTGAAGAAGATGTTCCCCGAAAGAAGGGTCATGGCTGTATTTCAACCCCACAGGTTCACCAGGACGGCTGCCATGTACAGGGACTTTGCGGAGGTTCTCTCTATGGCCGACGGAGTATTCCTTCTGCCGGTCTTCCCTGCCGACGAAATGCCAATAGAGGGTGTTTCCTCCACCCTGATAGGCGACATCCTCAAGCAGAAAGGGCACAAGGGTTACGACTTCTGCAGCGATATGGACGAGGTGGTTACCAGGATATGTTCCAGGGTCAGGGAGGGCGATGTGATCGCAACCATCGGCGCAGGGGATGTGTCAATTGTGGGCGAAAAGATCCAGCAGCGCCTTGAAAGGAAAGGCGTTACCCTTGATGCGGTGGCGATCAAGGCTTGACCGCGAGAACCTTCCGTTCTGTTCGTTTGACATACGTCTGAAAGACCTAACGACCCTTGGTGTGGGCGGGCCGGCAGAATGTCTTGCAAGGCCGGTGACCCGTCATGATCTTTCGAGGGTCCTTGACCTCTGCAGAGAGGAAGAGATCCCTGCATGGTTCATCGGAGGGGGCAGCAATGTACTGATCCCCGATGAAGGCCTTCCGGGAGTGACTATACAGACAGGCAACCTTAACGGGGTCCTGTGGGAAGAGCAGGGCGATTCCGTTCTGCTGGAGACGGAGTCGGGTGTCCTTCTCGCCTCACTCCTTGCCCTGTCCATGAATAAGGGGTGGCAAGGCCTGGAATTCTCCGCCGGGATCCCCGGGACAGTCGGGGGAGCCCTTCGCGGCAATGCAGGGGTGGAGGGGAGATCTCTCGGCGATCTTGTGGAATCGGTCCTGCTGGTCGACGATAAGGGGTCCTTCCTATGGAAGAGGAGGCAGGAAATCAGTTTCTCTTACAGGTTCTCTGACCTTCTTGTAGACAACAGGGCGATTGTCGCCTGCAGGCTTGCCCTGAAGAAAGGCGATCCGGCAAGTATCTCTTCTTCCGTCAGGGGTTTCATTGACAGGAGAAAGGGTCAGCCCCGTGGAGTCAGGACGGCCGGTTGCATTTTCAAGAACCCCTGTGGCGAAAGCGCCGGAAGACTTCTGGACGAGACCGGATGCAAGGGGCTCCGAGTGGGAGACGCTGTGGTCTCATCCAAGCATGCCAATTTCATCGAGAACAAAGGTTCGGCCAGTTCGAAGGATATTTTCCGGCTGATCTCCACCTGCAGGGAAAGGGTTTTTCAGAGAACCGGGATCCTGCTGGAGATGGAAATATGCCTTATGGGTGCGATCCCCTATGGGGAAGCCGCTGGTTAGGTTCCTGGCTCTGCTTCTCTTCCTGTCAGGGGTGCTATACTGTACGGAGGAACGATCCCAGTTCCTCCGTCTGAGGTCGGTATCGTTCGATCCCCTCGCCCTTGTCCCGGACGATCAATTCTGGAGAAGGATCGGCCCGGAATGCCATCGTTACTGGCCCTTTCTTTCATTAAGAGCACGGAGCATCGAACGGTCGATCATGATGGAGGCGCCTGTTGAGGTCCGGATCACTTATGCCGGTTTCGGCAGTTTCACAGTCAGATCCACTCCACTTGAACCATGGTTCATGGTCTTCTGGGCGGGAGGTGAGTGGTTCCTTTCCAGGGAAGGCAGGATGTGGTCGGTCCATCACTCAATGAACAGCATAATATCCCAGCAGTCCGCCAGGGAGGGACCGGTGGTCGTCTGGGGGGAGGGTTTGCCTGATCCTATCCCTTCGGGAATAGACATAGAGAGCTCTGTCAAGGATTCCGTGGTGCCCATTCACGAGCTTGAATCCTGGAAGGAAGCTCTTGAAAGTTCCGGCTTTTACAGAAGGGTCTCTTCCATTACCATTAGCAGGAGAGAGGGGAGAAGGATCATCGAGATCCTGGAAAGGACCGGAGAGGGAAGTGTAAGGGTCCTTCTCGGAGAATCCCCAGGCGATTGGCCGTCTCTCCTTGAAGCGGTGGATGATATACTTTCGCAGACAGGAACAAAAGACAGGCACTTGCTGGTCGATACGACATATTCGGGAAAGATCCTGGTAAGGGTCATTTCCTGATCCCAATAGCCTGGAGGATTGCCCATGAGAAGAGGGAAGCAAGAGCCCATCATAAGGTCGGGGCTGGATATAGGAACCAGGAAGATCTCGCTGATAGTGACCGAGACGGACCCCCTCTCTTCGGAAATGCAGGTAATTGCAGTCGGTTCTGCAAGAGCGAGAGGTATATCCAAGGGTGACATCCAGGATCCCGACCTGGTGGTCGAATCCATCAGAAGAGCAGTGGATGAGGCAGAAACAGCCTTTGACCTTAACATCAGGGATACGTTCCTTGCCGTCGGCCCCTCATCGGCTTCGGTCTTCAGGCTGGAACACAGGTTCCCCCTCCGGGAGGAAGGCACTCCCGAAAGGCCGGTAACAGGCAAAGACATGAAGGACGCCGTCAAGGGCGCCGTAAGGGTTGCAAGGGAAAAGGGCAAGGAACTTCTTGTCCACGCCATTCCCCTTGGCTATTCCGTCGATTCGGGTTTTCCTGTCAGGGACCCCAGAGGCCTGAAAGGCTCTGTGCTGACAGTAGAGGTCCTCTTCATTGGACTTCCGGAAGAGGGAGTGAGAAGATCGATCACCTGCGCAGAGAAGGCGGGACTCAAGATCCTTGGTGTCGTACATAAATCTATCGCTTCGGCCTTCGGCTCCCTTAGCGAGGAGGAGATCATCGATGGGGCAGTGGCCGTTGACATAGGTGCCGGTACTTCGACCGTGACCTGCGTCAGGGATGGGACGATCAGGGATGTTTCGATCTTCCCCGGGGGAGGGGATCTCGTCACACAGGATGTAGCGAAATTGCTCATGATACCCACTTCAAAAGCGGAGTACCTTAAACGCGAAATATCCCTTTTTGAAGACCCCTGTGACCTTCAGGACGAGCTCGAATTCGATCTGGACGGAGAACCCTTTGTGGCAACCGTCCAGGACGTTCTGGACATCGTCTTTCCGAGGATGGAGGAGATCCTTTTCGATTTCCTCTCCCCAAGGATCGAAGAGTTCGGTCAGGAGAAATTCCTCCGCAGTATCGTCTTTTCCGGCGGAGTTGCATGCGCCCGGGGTTTCCTGGATCTCGTCAACGACAATTTTGATATCCCTGTAAGGATAGGTGGACCAGTTAACTCCATGAGCCTCCCCCCCCAGGCAAGGGGTTGTGAATTTGCCTCCACCGTAGGGATCGTGAACTATCTTCTGGAAAGGGAGGCCCACCCCGAAATTCTCCTGGAGCCTTGCCTTGCAGAATTGACAGGTGCGCCTGACGATGAGCAGTCAATGGATATACTGATCCTTGACCCAAGGAGATCAGTGGCGACAAGAACAAGAAAGGGTAACAGAGGCAAGGGTCCAATGGACGGATTTATTGATGCCCTGAAGAATGCGTTCAGGGAACTGTTCTAATCCGTTTTTCGTGGAGGTAGCTCTTATGGCTGAGCTCTTTGAGATCGAAGGATCGCAGAAACAGTTTCACGAAGTAATCAAGGTTATCGGCGTCGGAGGCGGAGGGGGTAACGCCTTGAACCATATTGTCAGGAGCGGAGTGACCGGAGTAGAGTTCATTGCCGCAAATACTGATATCGCTCATCTTAGCCTCTCCGAGGCTGATCTGAAGATCGTGCTGGGAAGAGAACTGACCAAAGGCCTCGGGGCTGGAGCCGACCCAGAGATCGGGATGAGATCAGCCGAGGAGTCCGTTGAAGAGATCCGTGAGGTCCTGAGCGGGGCCGACATGATCTTCCTAACTGCGGGAATGGGAGGGGGGACGGGAACAGGAGCTTCTCCAGTCATAGCTCAGATCGCCAGGGAGAACGGAGCCCTGGTTGTCGCCGTTGCGACAACTCCATTCCTTTTCGAAGGGCAGAGAAGGAGGACCCAGGCACTTGAGGGGATCGAGAACCTCCGGACCAACGTTGACGCTCTTATAGTAATCCCTAACGACCGACTACTCGAGATCACCCAGAAAGGGACAACTCTCTCAGACGCCTTCAAACTGGCCGACGATGTCCTTAGGCAGGCGGTTCAGGGGGTGACAGACCTTATCCTTCGCCCGGGGCTGGTGAACGTTGATTTCGCAGATGTTCGGACCATAATGAAGGATGCAGGCACTGCGATAATGGGCATAGGAGAAGCCAAGGGGGACGACAGGGCTTCCAAGGCCGCCCATGGGGCCATAAACAGCCCGCTCATGGACGGACCCATTACCGGAGCCCGGGGCGTTCTCTTCAACGTTACCGGTGGACCCAATCTTGGTATCCACGAGATCCAGGAGGCCGCCCAGGTAGTTACTGAAGCAGCCGATCCCCAGGCCACCATACTGTGGGGTCACGTTCTTGACCCGGAGATGGACGAGAGGGTGCAGATAACCGTTATAGCAACAGGCTTCACATCGGGATATTGCCCCAGGAGGACAATTCCGACCGCAAGAAGAAGAGGTCTCTCATTAACCGAGACGGAAGCCTTGACGGGGAAGGACGCTCTCAGACAGGCAGCGGCAAGACACGTTCCGTCCGAAGAAGGCCCCGTAGAACTTGAGGACCTGGATACCCCTCCCGTCGTCAGGAGGAGGAAATTCGGTCATAAGCCATAATAGGAACGGTCGGGACCTGCGCAGTTGAAGGACTTTTCAGGCAAAGCCAGGGCAAGGGACTGGAGATACTTCAGGGAACAGGAGATAGAACTGGATGCCCTTCCTTCAGGTGGGCATCCTTTGTGGGCCATGCTCTTTCCGGCAACGTACAGCGTCGGGATGGCAAGCCTCGGATTCCAGGTCATCATTGCAGAGATGCGGGCTCTTGGTGTCGGGGTGGAACGCTTTTTCTCCGGGCGTTTTCGCGGCCTGTCGGTGGAGTCCGGAAGACCTATTAGCGATTTCCCCCTTATTTCAGCCTCGGTAGCTTACGAGCCCGATATCCGGACTGTCGTTTCGATCTTCCGTGAATGGGGAGTATCATCATCCTGGAAAGAGAGAGCAGAGCTTGATCAGCCCATCTTCGGGATCGGGGGGGCCCTGACCTATATCAACCCCCTGATATTCTCAAAGATGGCCGATTACGTGGTCCTGGGAGACGGAGAAAGGGTCCTTGACCACCTGGTAACTGAAGCACGGCTTTTCATGCAGCATGGAGACCGCGGCAGATTCCTGGAGGGTCTTGCCGAACACCGTTCGATATATGTCCCCTCTCTCCATGACCCGATGATCCTTAAGGCGCGAAAGGTCCACAGGGAAAAGAACATCATCGGCGACCTTGACAGAGTAAGAGGTAAAAGCCAATGGATAGCGCCCTCCTCTGTCTTCGGTAAAACCGCACTGGTCGAGTTGCAGAGAGGCTGTCGGAGGAGCTGCAGATACTGTACCATTCCCGCCTCGTTCGGAAGAACCAGGACGCGTTCGGCCAGAAGGATCCTTGAGGACCTTTACCCCCTTGTCTCACTTGAAGGAGTACAGGTGGGCCTGGTTTCACCCGAAACAGGAGACTATCCGGAACTTTCCGAACTTCTTTCCGGAGTTGCATCCCTCGGGATCCCGGTCTCATTCGCTTCCCTCAGGGTGGATAATATCAATGAAGAGATCGTAAGTGCCCTGACAAGGAGCGGAAGGCATACATTAACAGTGGCTCCCGAGGCGGGTAACGACCGGTTGAGGAGAGAGTGCGGCAAGTATTTCTCAAACGACGATATCATAGAGCGGCTTTCCATGGCATCCAGCCTGGGGATCAGACAGGTCAAGCTCTATTTCATGACGGGGATCCCGGGAGAGACAGCCTCCGATGTCGATGATATTGCCAGTCTCTGCGACAGGGTCCGCTCCGAAGCGAGGCTCAGGGTAACTGCCTCCGTCGGGATTTTCGTACCGAAACCGATGACCTTTTGGGAAAGAGAGAAAATGATAAGTGAGAGGGATGCCTCCAACAGGTTGAAAAGATTGAGAAGGCTCTTCAGCAATGGACCTGCGAAGGGTTGCAGGATCAACATACAGCAACCGAAAGAAGCAGCCCTGGAGTTCTCTATTGCCTGGAGAGGCCTGTCTGGGAGGGATGGTCCCATATTACCAGCAGGGCGGATCTCCGGAGCTCCTGGACCGGCTCCCGAACAGAGATCCCTTCTGTTGGAACAACTAGGTATTCTTGGTTACAATTAACGGTCATTGAAGAACACTCTCTTTGTGAGGTGATTTCCAGTGAGCTTCAGGAAGAACAGGAAGTTCAAGGAGAAGCCGACTGTATTTGCCTTCGGCCATATAATGCTCCCCCTTGTCGCTGTCCTAGCCCTGGGCCTTCTTGTCCTCGGGGTCAGGCTTCTTTTCGTATCCCCCGAAAGCCAGGTGAGCTACCCGGAAACCCCGGAATACCCGGGTACTGAAACAGAAACCCCTCCCGTTGTGGCACAGACCTCGGGAGAGACCAAGGTCGTGGCGGTCCCTGTTCCCAATGGTGATGGTCCCTCTTCTGAACCGAAAGCCACCCCTTCAGCGCCCTCCGTTGAGGAGACCGGATCCGCTAAACCTTCAGAAGAGACGAGACCTTCAGAGCCGACGGTTGCCTCCAGGGGAAGCTGGATCGTCCAGATCGGGGCCTTTACCCTCAAGGACTCTGCCGAGGCCCTTGCAAGAGATGCTAGGAGCAAGAACTACAACGCCTTTGTCGTTCAGGCGGTAGTGGGGGGTAAGACCTATTACAGGGTAAGGATCCCGGCGGGTGAGCAGAAGGCCAATGCGGACAGCCTCGCAAGAGAATTGGCCTCAAAAGGTTATCCAACGCTTGTCATGAGACAGGAGTAGGGAGCTCACAATGTCGGTTTCCCTAACGAGGAGATAGAATGTCAGGGTTCGTTACAAGGACGCTCTCAAGGAACGAGGCGATCCTGGAATTCTCCCGGAGAATGGGCTTCCCCTGGGCCGTGGCCGTGAGGCAAAAGGTACCTCTTGGGGATGCTCTCGGTCTTGCCGTGGGCGATGATGTGATCGCCCTGGACCCTAGCCCCCCCTATGACAGAAGCCTTCGTGACGGATTCGCCGTAAGGTCTTCCGACCTTGTCGGGGCGGGGGAAGCCTCCCCGGTCTTTCTGACGGTTTGTGGAGAAGTGCCTATGGGCAGGATCCCTGATCTTAAGGTCGAAAGAGAACAGGCCGTCCTGGTACATACAGGAGGTGCCATTCCTGCAGGAGCCGATTCGGTAGTTATGTTGGAGGACACCTCGCTTGTGGGTGACCTGCTTGAGGTCCGCAGGTCGGTCCAGAAAGGGGAGAACCTCCTTCTGGAGGGAGAGGAGTACGGCAGAGGGCACAGGCTGATCCGCAAGGGAGATATACTGGACCACCGGAACATTGCAGCCGTAGCATCCTGTGGAGCGGTCGAAGTCACTGTCTGCGATCTCCGGGTCGCAATAATGAGTACCGGAGATGAGATCGTCCCTGCTGACAGCCAGCATATCGTAGCGGGTATGATACGGGACACCAACTCTTCGATCATTATGGCGAACATGGCAAGGGCCGGGATCAAGGGGGTTTCCCTGGGAGTTGTGGGGGATGACCCGGAGAAGCTAAGAGCCACTTTCAATGACGCACTGGAGAGTTTCGACGTCCTGGTAATGAGCGGCGGCTCTTCGGTAAGCACCAGGGACCATTCCTTGATGCTCCTTCGTGAACTTGGAGGCGGGGACGTCCCAGTAAGGGGGCTCAACATCTCACCGGGCAAACCTACCATAGTCTCAGGGGATCCTTCAAGGAAGAAAATGGCGGTCTGCCTGCCAGGCCACCCTCATTCATGTGCCGTAGTTTCCTCAACCTTCCTGGTGCCACTGATATCATCTCTTATAATGGGGGAACCCATCGACCGGTTCAGAAAGGTCTTCCTCCCCGCCGAGGAAGACGTGATCGGGAGAAGCGGTGTTGAGGAGTTCATCCCTGTGAGGATAGGGCCCAAAGGAGAAGCTATGCCGTTGTGGGCGAGGTCGGGGTACCTTCTGGCCATGAGCGGATCAGATGGCCTGATTAGGCTTCCGGAGAATATGGAGACACTGAGGAGAGGAGCTTCTGTAGAGGTGTGGCTTTGGTAGAACTCAAGGAGAACCTGGATATTCTTTCGGCCTGGTCTATTCTGGAGGAGAGATTCCACCCTCTGAACGAACTGGAGGAGGTGGATCTTCTTGCCCTCGAAGGGTATCCTCCGATAAAGCTAGGTGTCGATGTGCTCTCGAGAAGGAACCTCCCCCAGTACCCCGCTTCTGCTGTTGACGGATTTGCCGTCAAGGCAACGGACACCGTCAATTCCTCCCCCAGGACACCGGCTCAGATATTTCCAGGGAGTTACTGCTGGGTCAATACCGGAGGCGGGGTGGATCGCTCCTTTGACTCGGTAGTCATGATCGAGGACACCCTGATGGAAGGGGATACCCTCCTGGTCACAAGAACTATTACCAGAGGCGAGAACATAAGGCCAGAGGGAGAGGATATTACCAAGGGTCAGGTGATTGCGAGAAGGGGAGATTGCCTTGATGCATTCCTGATACCTCTTCTGATAGCTTCCGGCAACTCCAGGGTAAGTGTTCAGAGACTGCCCAGATCGGTCTTCATTCCAACCGGGGATGAGATCATTACCGCCGAAGAGTGGGTCAGGGAAGACGACAAGACCTGGGACAAGGTGCCGGAGACCAACTCTTTCATGCTGAGAAGGCTCTTTCACGATTGGGGGTTCCCCTTGGAGATCCACGATCTGGTCCGGGACGATGAGGCATTGATAGCGGATGCGGTCAGCAGGGCTCTCCGGGACCACGATTTTGTGATCATCGGAGCGGGAACTGCCAAGGGCAAGAGGGACCACAGCGCTGATGTGATAGGAAAACTATCGGAGCCTCTCTTCAGGGGCATAAGGATGAAGCCCGGAAGGCCCGTCATAGTGGGATCATCTGGCAACAGGCCCCTGGTGGCCCTGCCGGGTTTCCCCATGTCAGCCCTTGTAACTTGCTGGAGCATCATTCACCCCCTTCTGAGGAGGCTCAACGGCGAGAGTCCCGCCGTTGACCTGGAGAAGGCGGTCGGATCAGTCGAGACCCTTAAGACCAGCCTTCTGATGCATCACTCATCTTCGCAGGGTGTAATGGAGTGGTTAAGGGTCAAGTGCGGTGATATTGGCGGCACCATTTATTCCTGGCCTCTTGCTTCCGGAGCCAGTTCAACTTTTTCAACATCCGATGCTGACGGATTTGCCCTTATCGGCTCATCGGTGCTGGAAATGCCCAAAGGTAGCGAGATCACGGTCTGGACTAAGAGGAAGATGGAACTGGAGAAGAGGCCCGTCTACCAGGGCTCCAACGATCCCGCTATCGATAGGATCGTCTCCTTCATGAGGGAGAGGGGCGGGGACCTGGCTGTCAGGTCCGTAGGAAGCCTCGGGGGCCTTTCGGCGCTTGCCAGGGGGGAGGGTCATGTTGCCTCCTGCCACCTTCTGGATCCCGAGACCGGGGTTTACAATGATACTTTTATCAGCAGGCTGGACAAGGCCCGGAGCTGGCGAAGGTTCAAACTCTTCAAAAGAGAACAGGGGTTCCTGGTCAGGAAGGGCAACCCGGAAAGGATCAGCTCCGTCAGGGATCTCGCCGATAAGGGTTCAATATTCGTCAACAGGCAGCCTGGCGCGGGGACCAGGGTACTTTTCGACCATCTGCTGAAGGAGGCCGGAATCCAGCCAGGATCCATAGTGGGGTACGACAACATTGCCATCACTCATTTCGAAGCGGCTGCAAGGGTATCGGGGGGTTCGGCTGCTGCCACCCTGGGGATCAGGGCTGCTGCAAAGGCTTTCGATACAGATTTCATTCCCGTGACCGAAGAGGATTTCGAGCTGGTAATTCCCGAAGAGTTCATCTCCCACCCCGGCATCGAGATCCTGATGGAGACGCTCAACGACGATAGATGGAGGCGGGAAGTGGATTCTCTGGGGGGGTACCGGTGGGCGTTCTGAAGGACCGTTTCGGAAGACAGATCAACTACATAAGGATCTCTGTCACAGACAGGTGCAATTATCGGTGTCTCTACTGCATGCCTGAAGAAGGACTGGAGTGGATCCCTCATGAAAGGATAATGACCTACGAGGAGATCCTGTTTCTCGCAAGGATCCTGAAAGACCTTGGTGTACAAAAGATCCGTTTGACTGGTGGGGAACCACTGGTAAGGAAGGGGTTCTTCTCCTTTCTGGGATCCCTTCGGGGTTTTGTTCCGGGGATACGTACCGTTCTTACAACCAATGGAAGCCTGATCCCCCAGTATATCGACGAGATCGCCCGACCAGGACTTTCCGGGGTGAACGTCAGCCTCGACACTTTGGATGAAGGTCTTTTCAGGTTCATGACTAGGAACGGAAACCTTGGCGATGTTATTGACGGCATTCGTTTACTGACCGAAAGAACTGACATACCCCTCAAGATAAATACTGTCCTCATGAAGGGGATCAACGACGGAGAGGTTGAGGCCTTACTTGACCTTGCGGGATCCCACGGGGCTGTCCTCCGGCTTATCGAATTCATGCCCCTCGACGATTCGGTCTGGAGTAAGGATCGCTTCATTCCGGCTTCGGAGATACTCCAGAGACTTCCAGGACCGGCTATGTGGGAGAGGATGGACAACTCCTCGGACCACAGCTCAGGGCCTGCCCGTTATTTCCGAAACGTATCCACAGGGCAGAGAATTGGCGTGATAGAGGCGGTCTCTCACCACTTCTGCCAGAGTTGTAACAGGCTCCGCGTCTCTGCCACGGGGGTCATGAGACCGTGCCTGTTCTCGGAGAAAGGGGTCGACCTCAGGCCTGCTCTCCTATCCGGTGATGCCGCCGCCGTCGAGGCCCTTGTCTTCCAGGCAGTGAACAGCAAGCCTGAATCTTACTACCATGCCGATACGGGAGCGACCCATATGTCGCGGATAGGGGGATGACAATGAGTGTCTTTTCGCACCTTGACGACTCTGGGAGGCCTGTGATGGTAGATGTGGGCAACAAGAAGCCAACCCTTAGGGAGGCTGAAGCCGAGGCTTTGGTCAGGCTGCCCCGAAGAGTGCTCGATTCCCTTATCGAGGGCAAGAATGCCAAGGGTGATGTCTTGAGAGTAGCAGAGGTAGCAGGGATAATGGGTGCCAAGAGGACACCGGAACTGGTGCCTCTATGCCATTCCATTAGGCTCGACCATGTCTCGGTGGTCTGCGAACTTGACGGGAGCGAAGCAACTGCAAGGATCAAATGCACCGTGAGAGGTACGGAGGTCACCGGCGTTGAGATGGAAGCCATGACGGGAGTATCCGTGGCGGCCCTGACCATTTATGATATGTGCAAGGGTATCGACAAGGGCATCACCATCGAGAGGATCCGTCTGCTCAGAAAGAGCGGAGGCAGATCCGGGGAGTATAGGGCGGAGGACAGGGCGTGAAAAGAAGGGTGTTGGGTTTTTCAGGCCGATTCAGAGACCGACCGTTGGTGTATATTCACAACGATGAAGAGGGGGAGCCCCTGGTAGACGGGTCTTCTCTCGGAATAGTTCTTGCCGGAGCCGGAGAGGGTGAGATCAAGGAAGATCTGTTGGGGATCATTGTCCCTGAAGTGCCTGAGATCGGCCCCGGTGATTTTCTCCGGTTCTCCGACGGAGTGATCCTGAAGCAGAGACATGAAACCGGGACGAAAGGATCCTTTTGTGTGGTAAGCAAGGGCTTCTTGTCGGTTTCATCCCTTTTCTGTCCATGGACCGCGCTTGGAGTAGGGATACTGACAGTCAGCGACAAGGGAAGTCGCGGTGAAAGGAGGGATACCTCCGGACCCGCTCTTGAGAAGTCTGTCCCTTCCATAGGTGGTTTTCCCGCAAAGACGGGGATCGTCCCAGACGAGGCCGAACGCATCAGTGAAATGATCAGGGAATGGATCGCTTCAGGGTTGGACATAATCCTGGTCACCGGGGGAACGGGCATTTCTCCCAGAGACGTAACTCCAGAAGCAGTGAGATCCCTTGGGGGCAAAGAGATACCGGGTATAGGCGAATACATGAGATGGAAGACATCCTTCGATAACGAGAGATCCATTCTCTCCCGTTCCGTCGCAGTGGCCTGTTCCGGGACGATCGTCGTCACACTGCCTGGAAGCGAGAGGGGAGCGGTCCAGTGTTTCAACTCCATTGCTCCTGTTCTCCGTCATGCCGTAGAGATAGTGACGGGAAGGAGTGGGGATTGCGCCGGATCCCATCGTTAACCTAACGAAAAAGGGGGATCCCCTATTGTGAAAGAGCCCCTTTCAAACAGGGTCTCAAGGTGTGTGATAATAACCGGCATGTCAGGGAGTGGGAAATCGACTGCACTGCACATGCTTGAAGACCTTGGTTTCTACGCCATTGAGAACATCCCTCCGTCCCTGCTACCTCAGCTCATACAGGTTCTCGGCAAACATGAGGAGGCAGTTCAGAACGGGGTGGCTGCCGTTGTGGATGTCAGGGGAGAGAGTCTCCTGGGCGATCTTCTTGCAGTTATAGGCAGCCTAAGGAAGAGAGGGCTCAATATCAAGGTCATCTTTCTTGACGCATCCGACTCCTGCCTTGTCAAACGCTTCGAGGAGACCAGAAGGAGACACCCCCTCTCCTCGGATCTTACTATCCTTGAGGCCATCCACAGGGAACGAAAGGAACTCTCCCAGATACACGAGATCGCTGACGTGGTCGTTGAGACGTCGGATATGACCCTCTCTCAGCTCAGGGACGAGATCCTTGGCAAGATGGACATATCCGAAGGCCCCCTGTCGGTCATATTCACTTCTTTCGGTTTCAAACACGGCATTCCCCAGGACAGCGACTTCGTCATCGACGTACGGTTCCTTCCCAACCCCTTCTACCTGCCTTCACTGAGGTCCATGAGCGGAAAGGACAAAGAGGTCCAGGATTTTATCCTCTCCCAGGAGGGTGTTTCCAGTTTTTTTGGCGCCCTTTCGGTGCTTTTAGGGCAGGTCCTCTCCCTTTACCGGAA
>LDZU01000068.1_pt1 | contig 19934 bp, 16 predicted proteins | sample 615531 | NCBI WGS metagenome assembly LDZU01 (sample SAMN03408293, study PRJNA278302) | terrestrial metagenome | isolation source: oil reservoir sample SB2 | place: USA: Alaska, North Slope, Schrader Bluff formation | collected 2011-09 | reverse complement strand
ATTCCAAATCAAGCCGCACTGGATGATATGGAACGCCAGTCGCTTTACAACCTAGATATGACCCTGCAGCGCATCTGGCAGAAAGAATCCACCCAATTGCAGGTGGAACAGGGGCAGGTAGTGGGCGTGCATGAGAGTAATGCTTCGATCACTGGAATGTTATATGCTCCCACCGCAGTACAGTACCGTCTTGTGGAGAGCCCTCCTGCCGGTCTTCCTGAAGATAAGCTGGTGCTGGAAGCCATCCCCCAGGGTCTCACCGGAGCGAACGAGCCCGATGTATGGGATCAATTAACAACCCAAGAACAGCGTGAGTGGGCTGCAATCGGGAGCTGGCAGGTGGAACCCGAAGTAACCTACCGCTCGCTTTCTCCCCGCTCTCCCTATGTATTCAACTTCAGTCCCTATGCAGAAGGTAACGGGCAGTTCGAGATCAATACCTCCACCGCGTTGGGCGGTTCTTCCCTCAATCAGGTGCCGCTCGAAACCTATCTGCCGCCTTCCGCGCTCTTGAAATATGACGAGAACGGGGAGGAATTGGAAACCCCGATCACATTAACCCCCACCCTCAATAATGAGGGGTATCTGGTCTCTCCTCCCGATCTGCTCATTTCTCTCACCTCTGCCCAGCAAATTCTTGAAAATGCCTGCTATGAATCCGTGCCTGACGAGACGGCTGGCTCGGACTTTCGCTTGAAAAATGTAGATTGTGAAATAGCGGATGACTTCATTTCCGCCATCCGTGTGCGGGTGGGTGGTATCGCTGAGCTGGATGCGGATGCCCAGGCGCGCATCGAGGCGGTGGCGAATGAGATCGTACAGCGCACTGGCTTGCATGTGGATGTGATGATGGGTTCTTCTCCGCAGCCGGTGCTGGTGCATATCCCCGGTTATGAAGGGACTGGCGAATTGGGCTATGTTGAGGAATACTGGGTCAAGAAGAACGTCAATACCCTCATCCGCAGTGGTATGAATCTGGCGGATGGGCTACTGTTTGCTGCCATGCTGGGCGCGGGAGTGCTGCTGCTCTTCAACCTCAACCTGTTCTTGATGCTGGGCAGGGTTTCGGAGGTGGCGCTGTATAACGCGCTGGGCTGGCGCCGCCGCGATATCATCAAACGACTGCTGGGGCAGGTTCTCCCGATCGGCTTGCTCAGTATTTTGCTGGCAGCGCTGGTTTCCCTTTTGATCATGCATATTCTGTCATTGCAATTGGTGGTGGGGCAGTTCCTGCTGGTGTTGCTGCTGGAATTAGCAGCATTCATGCTCAGCGCATTGCTGCCTGCCTGGCAAATATCCAAAACCTCTCCGGTAACGTATCTGCAAAAAGGAGAAACCTCCCCGCGTTTTTCACAAGTTCATAAGTTAAGTATGCGCAATATTGTTGTGAACAATATCAAACGCAAACCGGCTCGCTCCCTGACCATCTTTTTCAGCATGCTGTTGACCAGCGGCTTGTTGACGGTCATCAGCCTGGTGCAAAGCGGCTTGCAGGGGCAGTTGTACGGCACCCTGTTGGGTCGCTGGGTTCATTCTTCCATCCAACCCTTCCACCAGCTCATGGGCTTGGGGGCGCTGCTGATGACCGTTATGAACATTTTCCTCTCGATACGGGTCAATGTGAACGAACGGAAAGATGAGATCGGGCTGCTCAGCGCGCTGGGCTGGCACCGCACGGATATAGCCAATCTATTCTGCCGGGAACAGGTGGGTATCAGCCTGCTGGGCGCGGTTGCCGGATTGCTTGCGGGGGTGGCTGTTTTCATGGCTTTGTATCAGGATACAATAGCCGCTTCGCTGCCATGGCTGCAGATCATCCTGCTGGGTTTGGTTCTGCCGGTGGCTCTTTCGTATCTGACTGCTTTTTACCCGGCGTACCGTGGGGCAGGACTGCTGCCGCTGGAGGCGTTGCGCGAGAAAGCGGGCAAAGCCAGTCAACGCGCGCTGCGTTCTTCGGTAGTTTATTTGGTATTGGGCATTGTGGGAGTGCTTATGGCAGCTGCTCTTCTCCGCTTTACACTCTTTGATAGCAGCAATGCAACGCCTTCAGATTCCACAGAAATCGTCTTAACCAGTGCAGCCACTGCCAGCGTACCTATCCCAACTCCTCATGCAACCCCCACACCGGTTGTGACGGAAAGCGTGCCGGTTTACCAGATTGATCTAGCGGTTGACCCTGAACAAATGATGATGACAGGTCAGGAAACGCTCTCTTTCCAAAATCACACCGGGGTACCCTTGAATGAGGTAGTGCTGCGCTTGTATGCCAATCTGCCTTTTGGTTTTGAAGAATTGGAGAAGGATCCTGAGCGTGGCAATTTGTATACCAACCGTATTCAACTAAAGGATGTACAAGTGAATGGGCAGCCGGTTGAAGTGGTGCTGAGCGCGCACAACAGTGTGGCAACGCTCAAACTGGTGGAACCGCTGGCAGTCGGGCAATCACTGACCATCGATTTGTCCTTTACCTTGCAGGGTATGGATACTCTCAATTATATAGGTTCTGTGTGGACGGAGGATTCGCTCTTTCCCATGCTGGCGGTCTACGATCAGAACGGCTGGCGCATGGATATTCCTTCCATGCCGGATATCGTGTACAGTCAGAGCGCTCGCTTCAATTATGCGGTCACCCTTCCCTCCGATTGGCAGATCGTCGCCACGGGGGAGCAGCTTGCACAGGAAGCGCTGTCAACTGGGCAAATGCGCTATACCTACCAGACCGGTTTGGTGCGCGATGTGAGCATCACGTTCAGCCAGCAATTTGAGATTTATCAACGCACTGTGGGCGATACCACGCTGTATCTGGCTCTTGCCAACCCTGAAGCAGACAACGAATTTCTCCTGGATAGCGCTGAAAGTGCCTTTTCCCTGTATGAAGGACTGTTTGGTGAATACCCCTTTGCGTCATTGAAAATCATTGCATGGAAAAGTATTCGCTCCAGCGGCAAAGAATATCCCGGTCTGATCTATGTGGAGTATAACATCGGCGAGGGGACCAAAATGCAGAAAGTGATGGCGCATGAGATCGCGCACCAGTGGTGGTTCAGCACGGTGGGCAATGATATTTTCAAGGATGCCTGGCTGGATGAAGGATTTGCGGAATACTCTGCCTTGCTGTATCTGCGGGAAACGCAGGGAGAAGAAGTATTTCAGAATGAGCTGAAGGAGCTGGAAAACAGTGTAGCCCTGGCGGATGCGGAGAGTGGTGGCAAGTACAAGGTTGGCAGCTCAGTGGAAGAGCTATCCGCATCTTATTACTATACCAATTTTGTGTATGAAAAGGGTGCACTCTTCCTGGATATGCTGCGCACACAAATGGGCGATGAAGCCTTTTTCGCCGGGCTGCGTGCTTATTACCGGCAGTATCAATTTGGTGTGGCGGATAGACAAGGCTTTATGGAGGTGATGCAGCGCTTCACGGATGTCAATCTCTCCCCGCTTTTTGAAGAGTGGGTAGGATTGGATTGAGCTAGCAAACTTAATATACCATAAGGATTTTGTAGCTTCGGCTTTTTCAATTTATTGAGATTTAGATTTAAGAAAATCAGAAAATGTAGGTGTTGGTAATTGCCTACGTCTTTTGAGCATATTTATCCATATACCATTACCTTTAGCTTCTGAAATTAACCCTTGATGCAGAGCGTCTATTAATATATCGCCTGTTGTAAGATTTTCTAAATTGTAAAGTTTGATATAAGAAGATACATCTCGTAGATTGTTACTTCCCAATATCCCATTTTTATATACAGCCAAAGAAATGGCTGCTGCTTCTCCTTTACCAATAATATTTTGGCCAGGATCTGGATTGGTGCATAATTTTAGATATAGATTAGATTCGCGTGTACCTAGAGTTATTGGTTGTTTGGAAATTGTATTATTGTTGATCAATACGTCTGTTTGATTCTTCAAATGAGGTACTCTGGGATTTGACAATTCTATATATACTTGTTCGGGAATGATTATTCTATCTGAATATAAATGAACTACCAACTGTTCTTCATTCACCCAAAGAAAAGCAGACCAACAATCCGTATCAAAATAGATTGGTTTAGTCATAAACCTCGTCCCATTCTGTCTCAAGATTATAAACAATATCAGTTCGAAATGCCTCAAGCAGGTATTCTTCATATTTCCCGTGAGAAATGATACCCCTCTGATTAAGCAATTCAACTAATTCAATATATTTTCCAGTTGTTCGATATTGTTTTTCGGGAGGTTGCATAATGTATAGACTATCGTCAAATCCGAATTTCCTAGCCGATTGAATTACATTTGTTTTTAATGTGTTCGCGAATTGCAAAGTGATATATTTCTCACTGACTAGCCTGAAAAGTGTTGCTTGCCGACTCATCCCAAAATGTTGCTCGATTTGGATGATTTCATATTCTCGCAAGGGCTTTTCCCCATCATCACTAATTGTTGAAATATAACTTTGAAGTGCTTCGTGAGGAGCTAAAAAAAATGATGCAAACTGATTAGCATTTCTTTCTTCAATGTCCTTAACCCCCTCTATTTTACTTGGGCAAATTGTGTTTACAAATTTCTCCTGAAAAAAAAGGTGATAAAGCTCGTGGGCAACGGTAAATCTTTGACGTCCATATGAAGTTGTAGAGTTAATCGCAATTAGCTTATCAGCCTTATTAATTTTTATGCACATTCCACTAATTCTTTTTGATATGGGATAATACACAAGTGTTATGTCATCAATATTATTAATAAAAGAGAACACATCAATTGGAGAAAAGGAATCTTCTTTATACTCTTTTCGCAGGATAACAGCATTTGAATTTAAATCAATTTTATCTTTCATAGTCATTTTCTTTTACTAATTTTCTCATTTCTTGTAAATTCAAGGCAATTTTATTTATTTCTGATATTGAGTTTAAGTCATCAATTTCAATTTCGTCTGATCGGAAAGCAATTTGTAAATGTGTATCAAACGAATTGTCTGTCATCAAATTAGTCATACTATAGCCGAATAGATTAGCTAGCTTTTCCAGTAAATCTAACCTTAGTTGTCGTTCTCCGTTTTCAATTTTCGAAATATAGCTTTGGTCGACGCCGATGAATTTTGCAACCTGTATTTGGTTTAACCCTGACTCTTCTCGGATTTTTTTAATTCTTTTACCAACTTCTTTTGTCGAAATCATGATTTCTCTCCCGTTTTGAGTATTATACAGTAATATTGTCATAAATACAATGGTGATCATATCAATAATTATGACAAAAAACTGAAATCTCTGTAAAAAAGAATTCGAAATTATTAATATAGAACTGGAGTGTTGATTTAGAAATTAGAAATAATCAATACAAGATAATGACGGTGATACCTGCGTTGCCTCTACCATAATCAGGGTTATTTACTAGCTGAGTTGTGCTGGTTTAAATAGGAGATTACTTCCTTATATTTCCAGAAGCGTTCACCAGGAAGAAATCTTTGATCTTGCCGCTTTGTTTGCGCGCATCAGGCTGCGCAGTTTGTCGCTTACAGAGGATGCTTGAATTTATAATTTCCAAGTGGTAGGTCCACCACGAAAATGCTCCCGTGGGGCAGGTTGTCCTCGATCTGGATGCTGCCGCCGTGCGCTGCCACGATCTGGTTGGTGATCGCCAGCCCCAACCCCATGCCGGGATGGGAGTGATCCGCCCGGTAATAACGCTGGAAGATGTGTTCTCGTTCACTGGCTGAGATGCCCGCCCCGTTATCTGCAATGCGAATTTCTATATAATCATCTCGAACACTGGCATTGATGGCGACGTTTCCTGCCTTCGCATTGTACTGGATGGCGTTATCCACCAGGTTTGAAAACATCTCGTTCAAGCGATCTTTATCCCCTATCAATCGCGGCAGAGGGGGAACCTCCAGGCTGAATTGCAAGCCTGCTTTAATAGCTAGCGGGCGAAATTTTTCGGCGACCTCGCGTATTAGTGCGCTGATATCCACTTCTTCGAGGTGCAGATCCGCTACCCCTGCTTCAAATTTTGCCAGCGTTACCAGGTCTTGTGCCAGGCGGTTGAGATGCCTGGATTCGTTGTAGATCACCTGCGCTGCCTGGTGGATCTCATCCGGAGTCTGGGCGTCCCCTTCCATGATCGCATAAGAAAAACCCTGGATGGAGGTCAGCGGTGTCTTCAGCTCATGGGAGACATTCGCGGTCAGATCGCGTTGGGCTTGTTGCGCATCCTGCACGTGCTGTACCATGCTGTTGAATGAATCTGCCAGATGGCGCAGCTCTGTTGGACCTTCGGAAGGGATTGTTTTGAACTCGCCTGCCGCGACCGCGTCGGCAGCTTTGCCGATCCGTTGCAGCGGTGCATTGATCCACTTCACCAGCACCAGCGAGAGCACTGTTGCCAACCCCAATCCGATTATGCCCGTGGTTACCACCGGGCGGAAATAATCATTTTTAAATAATTGAACGGCTGCCAGGCGTGGTCGTTGTACTGCCAGGATCGCAAAAGTGTTTTCGTCTGCTATCTGCACTAATACCAGCCAGACCTGCCTGGATTCATCCCGTAGAAATCCGATTTCGTTGCGCTGTGCCAGTATTTTGATGAGCGCAGGTTGGATGTGCAGGGCTGCGTCCGTTTGGGCTTGCGAGTCAGCCAAAATTTCACCGGTGGCGCTTGCCAGCACCACCCGCGCCTTCAATTGAGCGGCAGTTTGCTCAATGGTATGGGTAGACAGATCTGCCGGGAGATCCCGCAGCAAGGCTTGTTCATGCGCGGTTTGTTGGGCAGTGCGTAATTGTTGTGCGGCTGATTCGTAGATCAACGGATTGCGCAGCAATACGGCTAATGTTCCGATGCTGAATAAACACAACATCACCAGGATCAATAAACCGAAGGAGATCAGTAAACGGGAACGCAGGGTGTTGTTCATCTACGTTACCAATTTGTAACCAACGCCCACCATGGTTTCGATCTTCACCTGGCTGGCTTGCAGCTTCTTGCGCAATTTGGATACGTGAACATCCACTGTGCGTGTCTGCCCGTAGAAATCATATCCCCAGGCTAGATTCAGCAATCGTGCGCGATCGAACGCCACACCGGGATGTTCCATGAATACCCGCAGCATGTCGAATTCCTGGGTCCGCAATAACACCACTTCCTCGCCGACCAACAACTCGCGCCGTTCGAGATTCAGGGTCAGATCACCGCACTGCAGTACAGTTTTATTCGTCTCCATTATTCCGTTAGCCGCTGTAGTACGGCGCAAGACTGCCTTGATATGGGCAACCAGTTCACGCGGGTTGTATGGTTTGGTTATGTAATCATCTGCCCCCAATTCCAACCCTAAGATTTCATCAATATCCTCATCACGGGCGGTAGCCATGATCAAAGCCACCGGATTCTTCTCTGCCCGCAGTGTTTTGCATATCGTCAATCCGTCCACGACAGGCAACATCACGTCCAATACGACCAGCGCCGGTTGCAATCGTTTGATCGCTTCCAGTCCTTTTTGCCCATCGGCTGCGGATTCAACCTGGAACCCTTCGCGCTCCAGATAAAAACGGTCAAGGTTAACAATATCGGCATCATCTTCAATGATCAAGATCAAGTTATCATTCATTTCTCCGACCTCTCTGTGTGCCAGTGTTAGATTCTAATACGTGCTGCTAGTTTAGCGAAATACCGTTTACACCTTTTTTACATTCTTATAATACTTCGGTTACTAGTAAGTGGGAAAATATGCCTGCAAATTAAACTTAATCCAGCAGCGAATGGAAAATATTCTCTTTGGTGCTGAAAAAATTGGAGGATTGAATGAAGAATATATCGAAAGTTCTTGTTATATCGATACTGGTATCGGGTGCGCTGGCTTTAAGCTTATTCCCGACCTCAACAGCCCAGGCAGCAGCCGGATTCAACTCAGCGTCGGCACTGTCTCTGCAGGATAATAGTGTCCTGGAAAACATGCTCGTGCGCGAAAAACTAACTCTTAGCAACCAACAGAGCCGCTTGACACTCTCCCATACCGTTGCGGATGAGACGCAGGTCTATATCAATAACCAGAAGAGTGCCGGAAAGGATACCTCATCGCTCGAAAGTGCGTTGAATGAATTTAACCAATCCATCAGCCAGGCTGAAGTTGCTAATAATAGCGCCGCTTCAATATTGGCTGCTCCTGCTGGCTTTGATGCCAGCGGGCAGGTGATTGATGCTGTTACTGCCCGTCAAACAGTCCGTTCTGCGGGGCAGTCCTTGCAGCAGGCTCACGTTACTCTCACCCAGGCTACCCTGGAACTGCGTCTCGTCATTCAAACTTATCGTGGTGAATAAATAAGATCGATCAGGAGCAATGAAAAATGAAAAAAAACATTTCAACCGCCGTTAGTCTGATTGCCTTGGTGCTGATTGTTCTCACCGTGAGTGGCTGTGCCTTTCGCGCACAACGGCTGGAGAATGCAGCTACCACTGCGCCCAGCCAGCCCACTGCTGCACCAGTCACCGTTGAAACCTCATCCAGTATGAATGACGCAGCCACGGAGGATGCGGAAGGGCAGGAATTACTTGATCTCGTTGAAACACTCGATGCTGAAAATCAAGCGGGTGATTCTCTGGAAGATCTACCCTGAGAAGATCGATAGTGTAGGCTAGAAAAGAGAAGCCACGTAGTTTCGTTTTGCTACGTGGCACTTTTAATTAAAGATTCTGGGGTTCATCAAATGAAAGCGGATAGCACATATCTCTTTGGCACCTTTGCCTTTGTTAAAAACTGGAGAGATGTGGGGCTGTAGTTGGCATCAATATAAGATGATAACCGTAATGCCGGCGTTCTCCCTGCTATAATCGGGGTCGCGTGCCAGCTGACTGTACTGGTTCAGGTAGGGCATCACTTCCTCATATTTTCCGAAGCGTTCCCCGGGGATGAAATCCTTGATCTTGCCGTTTTGTTTGCGTGCAGCCAGCTCCTGGCGCAGCCCGATGCGCAATTTACCGCCCACACCGCTGGAACCATAACCGTGGATGATCTTGATGACGCGTGTGCCGGAATGCTTGGCTTCGTTGATGAACTGTCCCATTTTGCGGTTTGCTTCTACCAGTGAGGGCATACCTGCTTCAATGTTCAAATAGGGTAATTCCTGTGTTTTTTGTTTCTTTCCCATAGAAACCAGACTCTTTTGAATGACGGAAAATCATATCAGATAATATGGCATATTTTCAACCGTTTTTCGAAGATGGACTGAAATCATGGTTGCTTCCATAACCATAATAAAAAAAATAAGTTATAGTAAATGTATGGACATATTCCAATTTATTCTTCTAGGCTTGGCAGCCTATCTGATGGGTTCTATCCCATTTGGTTATCTTATTGCCCGCGCCCGTGGTATCGACATCCGTAAAGTTGGTAGCGGGAATATCGGCAGTACCAATATCACCCGCGCGCTTGGTTTCAAATGGGGCGTGCTGGTGGCAGCTCTGGATTTTAGCAAGGGATATCTGGTTTCCATGCTGGCAGCTCATTTTTACCCGGGCGGATGGCAGCTATTGGTTATCTCCTTGATCGCGGTCCTCGGGCATGTTTTTTCGGGATTTCTTGCCTTTAAAGGTGGCAAAGGGGTAGCCACCACTTTTGGCATTCTGGCTTTTTATTTTGGAATCCCTTATTTTGTGCTTTTCCTGATTATCTGGTATCTGGCAGTGAAATATATTAAATTGATGAGTCTGGTGAATCTCATCGTGGGATTGCTGTTACCCCTGGCTTTTTGGGTGAAATATCACACCGTACCCCATCTCCTGTTGGGAGTGGCGTTATGCGGTGTGATCTGGTGGAGCCACCGTGAAAACATCAAGCGCTTACTGAAGGGTAAAGAGCTCCCGACGAATTATTGATAAAATGCGAATCACTAAGCAGGATAGTAGGCGATGCGTTCATTGGGTAGGCGCTTACTTAAGCGCTGCAGGCGGCTTTGTACTTCCTGCTGAATGCGGGCTTTATCCAGTGTGAGTAGCTTGCGCCCCTGCATCAACACTTTCCCGTTGCATAGTACGGTGTCCACATCGCTCGATTTTGCACAATAGATCAAGGATGCCATCGGGTTGGCTTTGGGTGTTGCGTGCAGCCCATCCTGATGGATGAGAGTGATGTCTGCCAGCATCCCTTCTTTGAGTTCACCAATCTTTTCAGCTTGGTGTATGACCCTGGCGCTGCCGCGGAAGGTGATCTCCAGGATATCCTCCAATTTCATGAAAGTCGGATCGGATTTCAGGAATTTGGCATATAAACCCATTAATCGCATCTGTTCCATGATGTCCAGCGTATTGTTGCTGACCGCGCCATCCGTCGCTAACCCAAAAGGAATACCCATTTCCCAATAACGATCAATGGGTGCCATGCCCATCCCTGATTTTAGATAGGTTTTAGGAGCCTGTGCGATACCGGCATCCGCGTGTGCCAGAATGTCGAAATCATCCCCGCGCGGAGCGATGACATGCGCCAGAATGGTGGGGACATCCAGCACCCCACATTCCTGGACCTGTTTAACGGGGGTAACGCCAAATTCTTTCAGGCTGAGGTCGGTTTGTGCTTGTGTTTCAGCCAGGTGAATGTGGATCCCCAGGTTGTTCTTTTTGGCTTTTCGCGCGCACATTTTCAAAAAATCCGGGCTGGTGGTATAAGGTGCGTGCGGTCCTAGCCAGGTGGTGATGCGTCCATCTGATTTGCCTTGCCAGCGCTGAGTGAATTCGATGGTTTTATCGACCATTTCTTCCCCCTGGTTCCCGAAGACCGCCCATACCAGATTTGCGCGCGTGCCTGCCTGCTCAACCGCTTTAGCTACCTCATCCATGAAGAAGTAATGATCTGCTACACAGGTAACCCCATTTTCGATCATCTCCGCCAATCCAAGTTGTGCACCCCAGTACACATCTTCTTCGGTCAGGTTCGATTCCATCGACCAGATGTAATCGTTGAACCATTCTTGCACGGTCACGTCTTCTGCCAGATTGCGAAAGAGGACCATGGGTATATGTGCGTGCGTATTGATGAAGCCGGGTACCGCCAGCATGCCGCTTGAATTCAATATTTGAGCGCATCCTTCTTCCGGAATGCTCCCGGTGGGTGTAATGGATTGGATGGAATTTCCCTCGATTGCAATATCTTGGTTGAATTCTACATGTGCCTTACCACCCTTGAAACTAAGAATATCACAATTTTTTATGAGAATGTCGGGCATGGATTTTTACCTCTTTCATAACAGTATTCAGATCTTGTAAGTATGTCTTATCCAGTATGATATACCGAACCGAAAAACAACACAATCCCAATGTTGGGTCGGAATTGTCACCGGTAAGGAACAATCTTTATCGGGAAAGTATTTACCCCGCCATATTATTGGGAAAAATGTTTGATGAATACACGCCGGCGCTTATGCTGGCGGGTCTCGAAATGTTTCCATTGTGCCTGCACACGATGGTTATCTTCCAATTCAGGGTTGGATTCGACCGACCGAATGCCCATCTCGTGAAAGACATCCAACAAGTGTGCCATCAACATAGCATTGACACCCATTCCCTGATAGGCTGGACGAATGGCAATCAGATATAGGTCAGCTTTGTCATTCTTGCGGAGTGCCTTTAAAACAGGGATAAACCCGAAGGGGTATAAGCGTCCCTTATTTTTTTGCATGGCTTTGGAGAGGGATGGCATGGCAATGCCGAAAGCTACCATGCGTTCATTTTCATCCAGCACAATGGGCACAAATTTTGGCGCAATGATGCCCAAGTATTGGTCAATATAGTCATCCACCTGTGCGTGGGTGAGAGGTGTCACACCGTAATGCTGGTAGGCTTCTTCCATCACATCAAATATCTGTGGAGCAAAGTGCAGCAGTTCTTTGCGGTTTTTGGCATTTAACATATGGAAACGATTGCGTTTTGCGACAATATCTGCCAATTTACTGATCTTTTCTACCGGGTCAGCGGGAACCTGGATCTCAAATTCGACATAATCGGTGTCTTTTCCATACCCGGCGCGCCGCATGTGCTCCTGGTAATAAGGGTAATGATAAGAGGCTGCCAGGGTGGCAACCTCGTCAAATCCTTCTATCAGCATAGCTTCGGGGTCTAAATTGGTGAACCCGAGCGGTCCGTGAATGGCTTCCTGTTTTTCAGTGTGTGCCCAGTCTTCCACGGTTTTGAGTAATGCCGCTGAAACCTCCTCATCGTCAATGAAATCGAACCAGCCAAAGCGGGCATAGCGGTGTTGGAAGCGTTCTTCAAAACGTGGATTGAGAATCCCGGCGATGCGCCCGGCGATTTTTCCATGCTTATATGCCAGCCAGTATTTGGCTTTACAGTAGCTGAAGGCGGGATTCTTATCTTTGCGTAAGGTATTGAGGACATTGCTGCGGATGGAGGGTATCCAGTAGGGGCAATCAGCATACAACTTGTATGGGAAATCGACGAATTGTTTTAATGCGCGGGTGCCGGTGACTTCTTTGATCTGGATAGTCATGATAATGATTCCTTTGATCTGATTATTAAAATAAATCGGTATGAAATAGTGTAATTACATCCGTGAACGCTGTGAATACATTTACATAGTAGTTTACCAGGGGTTTATCTGTCAAGTGTGATGAGATGATAAACACTTCTTTCATGAATATTTTGATCTTCATTAGGAATAATCTTGAATCACAAGAAAAGATGAATGTTATACTTAAATAAAAGTAAACGTGTGTGAAAAAGGAACGCTATGGGTGTAACCATCAAAGATATCGCGAAAGCTGCTGGAGTTTCACATCCAACCGTTTCGCGTGCTTTAAATAATCACCCCGGTTTATCTTCTCAAACCATCGAACGTATCAAGAAGATCGCGGATGAAATGGGCTATGTTCCCAATGCGGTGGCACGTGGTTTGAAAACCAGCCGCACCAAAGCACTGGGGGTGATCGTACGCCAGATCGATGATCCTTTTTGGAATGAAGTATTGGATGGGGTGGACAGTGTGCTGCATCCAGCGGGGTATAGTTTATTCATCGCTGCCACTCACCGTGAAAAGCAGCGTGAAAAAGAAGTGGTGCAGGCTATGATGCAAAGGGGTGTGGATGGCGTAATATTACTCGCACCACAGTTTAGCCAGGAGCAAAGTCATCTGCTGCATAATTTTGGTTTACCCATGGCGATCGTTAATAATGAAGGTGCCGGTGAGTGCCAGTATCTGATCTATAACGATGATGATTATGGCATCCGCTTGATCACGCGCCATTTACTGGAATTGGGGCATCGCAAAATTGCATTTCTGGGGAACCGCCTGGGAGGATTGACCAACAGCAATCGTTTGGCTGGTTTTCTTGGTGAAATGAAAAATGCTGGATTAAAAGTGAACGAAGAATTAATCTACCATGTCTCATCGGGTGACCCGGCAGGGGGGCGTGAGGGCGCCAATTATCTTTTTACCTTAAAGAAACTACCTACTGCCATTGTTTGCTATAACGACTTTATGGCGGTGGGTGTTTATAATGTGATGTACGAGCGTGGATTACGTATCCCGCAGGATGTATCTGTTGCTGGTTTTGATAACATCATCATTTCAGAATATCTCAGTCCACCTCTGACTACACTCAATCAATTCAAATTTGAGCTTGGTGTGGGTGCAGCGAATATGATGCTTGATATGCTGGAAAAGAAACAGGGTGCTGTGTCTCCCAATCTTCCTATGAAAATCAGTTTGAAAGGTACGCTGTGTGTTCGAGCATCCACTGCGCCCCCTGCGAAATGAAAATAACTGCATAATAAAAATAGGAAAAAGATGTAGAAATACCCCCCCACCAAAAATTTCACTATGAAATTATTTAAAGTCATTTTGCACACATGTGCATTTTTTAAGCTGAAATTATTGACAAACCCTGAAATTAATGTATAATGTTCACGTGTGCATATATTTCATAATGGTATTGTGGAAATTTAATAGCAGGCATGAAAACGGGGTAAGCAAATTTTCCTATCCTGTTTAAAAGCACATTCAAAAATTCTCTTGCCCTAAAAACAGAAGTAAAGGTAGCCGTTGATGACATTAAAACAATATGATGAAAAATCTCTTGTTGTTCACCCCGGCAGGTCGAAAGATGCAGATGTTCTTGTAGAAGTGATACCTGAACAAGTTGGGTGGGAAAAGATTAATTTTCAAGCACGGAAATTAGCCGCAGGTCATACCTGGGCTGCAACCTTAGGGGGCGAAGAAGCCGCACTTATCATGCTCAGTGGCATTCTCGATGTGGATTCTGATAAAGGCAGCTGGAAAAGCATTGGCAAACGAGAAAGTGTATTTTCTGGACTGCCGTATGCTCTTTATTTACCAATCGAAACAACATTCACGGTGCATGCTATTGTCGATTGTGAGTTTGCTGTTGCACAAGTTCCTGCTGAACGCGAATTCCCGGCGCACCTGGTAACACCAGACGATGTGAGTGTTGAGATTCGCGGTGGGGATCATGCTACACGACAGATCAATAGTATCATCCCTCCGGATTTTCCTTGCCAGCATCTGGTTGTGGTTGAAGTGTATACACCCGGGGGAAATTGGTCCAGTTTTCCACCGCATAAACATGACCTTCGTAAGATTGATGAAGAAGGAACATTGGTTGAAGCGGATTTGGAAGAAATTTATTACTACAAAATTGACAAACCCGAAGGGTTTGCATTGCAGCGTGTGTATACCGGCTCGGATTCACCCCTGCAACAAGCCGGCAAAGGATTTGATGTTTCCCTTGTCTTGAAAGACAACGATGTGGTGTTGGTGCCAGAAGGGTATCATCCCGTGTCGAGTCCTCCCGGATATTTAACATACTACCTCAATGTATTAGCAGGATCTGACCAGGTTTTAACTGCGCAGGATGACCCGGATTACCAATGGATCAAAGAAACCTACCAATCCGTTGACCCCCGACTACCAATTTACCCTATTCAAAAATCATTATAGTGGAGGAATGATGGCAGTTCTTAAAACGAAACGACAAACCATGGCTCAAGCCCTGATTGCTTTTTTGAAGAACCAATATACCGAACGGGATGGATTGGAACAACCTCTTTTTGCAGGTTGTTTTGGTATTTTTGGACATGGTAATGTGGCAGGCATCGGGCAGGCGCTGCAGCAGAATCCGGATTTTCGCTATTATCAGGTCAGGAATGAGCAGGCTATGGTGCATATGGCAAGCGGATATACAAAGATCAAGAACCGTTTACAGACCTTTGTCTGTACGTCTTCCATCGGTCCCGGCGCTACCAATATGGTGACCGGTGTGGCACTGGCAACCATCAATCATCTCCCAGTTCTGTTACTGCCCGGTGATATCTTCGCGCGTCGCAATGTTGCACCCGTGCTTCAACAGCTCGAATCATCTCAATCGCAGGATATTTCCGCCAATGATTGTTTTAAACCGGTTAGCCGTTATTGGGATCGAATCAACCGCCCAGATCAGCTTATTACCACGTTGCCAGAAGCTATGCGGGTACTCACCAGTCCGGTTGATTGCGGTGCGGTAACTCTGGCTCTTCCACAGGATGTTCAGGCGGAAGCCTTTGATTACCCGGCTGATTTGTTCAATAAACGCGTGTGGCATGTTCGTCGCTATCGACCGGATGCCAATGCACTGGCTGAAGCGGCTATCCTTATTCGTGCCAGTAAACGCCCGATGATTATTGCAGGTGGTGGGGTTATTTATTCTGAAGCGACCGCAATATTAGAGGAATTTGTTGCTCAAACTGGCATTCCTGTCGGTGAGACAATGGCTGGCAAGGGCAGTCTGAAATATGATCATGTTCTTCAAATGGGAGGGGTTGGCGCAACCGGTACTTTGGCGGCGAACCTTATTGCTCGTGAAGCGGATCTGGTCATAGGAATCGGAACGCGTTACAGTGATTTCACCACTGCTTCTAAAACAGCCTTTCAAAACCCGAATGTACGTTTCATCAATATCAATGTGGCAGAATTTGATGCGTTCAAACATTACGCTTTGGCATTGGTGGGGGATGCGCAAGCTACGTTGGCAGAATTGAAAGAAGCTTTAGAAGGATTTCATGTTGAGGATGCCTATTATCAAGAAGCAGCTCGTTTGCATCAGGAATGGGAAGCCGAAGTGGATCGTATCTACGCAGTTCGAAATACACCCTTGCCCAGCCAGGGAGAGTTGATCGGAATACTGAACGAGCAAACTTCTCCAGATGCAATCATGGTCAATGCAGCAGGTAGCATGCCCGGCGACTTGCACAAATTGTGGCGAGCACGGAATCCAAAGAACTATCATGTGGAATATGGTTATTCCTGCATGGGATACGAGATTGCAGGAGGTTTGGGGGTTAAAATGGCAGCTCCCGAAAGAGATGTGTATGTGATCGTGGGGGATGGCAGCTACCTGATGCTCTCATCAGATCTTGCAACCTCCATTCAGGAAGGCTATAAGTTGATCGTCACCATCTGGGATAATGGCGGTTTTAAGAGTATTGGTTCACTCAGCCGCTCTTTAGGGCAGGATGGTTTTGGAACGCGCTTTGTATTCCCAAAGGATAATATCCTTGCCGGCGATTCTGCGAAAGATTCCGTGCAAGAATTAGATATTGATTTCGCAGCTAATGCCCGTAGCCTTGGTGCTGAAGTGATCGAATGCCAGACCACACAAGATTACGAAGCGGCACTTCAAGCTGCCCAGAAAACGGATCGCACAACGGTCATCTACATTAAAAATGATAGGTACGTTAATGTACCAGGTTATGAAAGCTGGTGGGATGTAACCGTTGCAGAGGTGAGTGAAATGCCGTCTGTGCAGGAAGCTCGTGCAGAATGGCAAAAAATGCGAGACAAGGAAAAGTTTTTTCACTAGAGTAGAAGAAATACATTCAAAGGGAGCCGCAATTTGGACGAAATAGCTGTTACTACGGTTACAAAAGCTACGGATTGTTTTCTCAAATTACAGGGAATATGTAAAAGCTTCCCTGGTGTGAGAGCATTGAATAATGTCCATATGGAGATCCGTAAGGGCGAAGTGCATGCCCTGGTGGGAGAGAATGGAGCAGGAAAATCAACATTGATGAAGATCCTCTCCGGCGCATATACAAAGGATGATGGTGAGATCTTCTGGCAGGGTCAGAAAGTAGAGATCACCAAACCGCGTGATTCCGAGGAATTGGGTATCGCGATCATCTATCAGGAATTCAATTTGGTTCCTCAGTTGAGCATCGCTGAGAATATCTGGTTAGGACGTGAACCATATATCAACAAATCAGTCCATCTTATCGACTGGAAGGAAATGTATCGAAAAACGAGCGAGCTTCTTCGGGAGTTAAATTTGGATATCGATCCCAAACGATCGGTTGCCGGTTTGGGTGTTGCCAGTCAACAAATGGTGGAAATAGCCAAAGCCCTTTCCCTGAATGCGAAATTGATCATCATGGATGAGCCAACCAGTGCGCTTTCAAGTAATGAAATTGACCAACTTTTTTCGGTGATTCAAAACTTAAAAGAAAAAGGGGTGTCTGTTATTTTTATTTCACACCATCTGGATGAGGTGTATGAAATTTGTGATCGTGGCACTGTTTTACGGGATGGCAATTATATCGCGACCATCGATCCAAAGGAAACATCGAAAGATGAACTTATTCAATTGATGGTTGGGCGTACGCTTGATCAACAATATCCCAAGGTAGTGGCGAAACGTGGTGTGGAAGCGCTGCGAGTGGAAGGATTAAATCGTGATGGTGTTCTTTACGATATTAATTTTTCTGCATACACCGGCGAAGTATTGGGAATTGCGGGTCTGGTGGGTTCAGGGCGAACTGAATTAGTCAAAGCCATATTCGGAGCCGATCCAATCGATAGCGGAAAGATTTCTATTTTTGGAAAGGAAGTCATGATTGACTCCCCCCAAATTGCCATCAAGATTGGAATGGGATTATTGCCGGAAGATCGCAAACACGATGGTTTGGTATTGGGACTTTCCGTCAAGCAAAATATTACCATGTCCAGTCTGGACAAGGTCAAAAAACATGGTCTGCTCCACCTGAAGGTGGAAAAAATGCGCGTGATGGATTTTATTGACAAACTGCGAATTCTTACTCCCAGCATTGAAAAACAGGTACAAAATCTGAGTGGTGGGAATCAACAAAAAGTTGTATTAGCCAAGTGGCTGTCTTCTGAATCTCAAGTTCTGATTTTTGACGAACCGACCCGTGGTATCGATGTGGGAGCAAAAGTCGAGGTATACAACCTGATGAATGAACTGGTTGAAAATGGAGCGGCGGTTATCATGGTCTCTTCGGAAATGCCTGAAATACTTGGGATGAGCGACCGTATTTTAGTGATGCATAAGGGATGTCTGGTTGATGAATTCAGCCGCGAAGAAGCAACACAAGAACTAATTCTAGCATCTGCAATGGGAGTGAATATTAATGACAAACACAACAATGATTGACAAATGTGAACCGAAGGAAAAATCGTCCAAAGCAACGATCGGAGCATTAATAGGGCGTTATGGTGCCATATTGGGGTTGCTGTTCCTGGTGATTTTCCTTTCTATTACCTCAGATGTGTTCCTGACTGGCTCAAATTTATCAAATATTGCTCGCCAGGCGACCGTGAATGCCTTTTTGGCAATTGGGCTTTTGTTAGCCATTATCACTGCTGGTATTGACCTTTCTGTAGGGTCAACACTGGCGCTTGCAATGTGCAGCATGGCGATCATGGCGATCAAATGGGGGGTGAACCCTTATCTTTCCATGGTGGTATGTTTGGCGATTGGGGCATTTATGGGCTGGATTAATGGCATCCTGCTGACCAAACTGCATCTACCCCACCCCTACATTGCTACTCTGGGAACTATGTATATCTATCGCGGTTTATCGCTTGTTATCACCGATGCATCTCCCATTTCTGGTTTTGATCGTGCGGGGGCATCTGAAATACTATTTCTGGGTGCAGGTTCAGTTGGTCCGATCCCGGTTTCATTCATTGTTGTGGTGGTGGTGTATCTGATCTTTCATGTCATTCTCACACACACTTCTTTTGGACGCCATATCTATGCCATTGGTGGTAATGTATCGGCAGCCCGACTTTCGGGTATCAACGTGAAGAAAATTTTAGTGATTGTTTACACCTTGAGTGGTCTCATGGCAGGCTTGGCGGCTTTGATGTTAGCGGGGCGCACAAACTCCGGTTTTCCGAATGCAGGCTCTGGATATGAAACAGATGCCATTGCGGCGGTGATTATCGGGGGTGCCAGCTTTTCTGGTGGATCAGGGACGATTGGTGGTACTGCGATCGGGGTATTGTTGATTGCAGTACTACGGAATGGATTAGTGCTATTGAATGTGCCCACGGAATGGCAGACTGTAGCCATTGGTTTGGTGATCATTGGTGCAGTCGCAGTAGATGTTCTCAGACAGCGCGGGCAAAGTCAGTAGTTGAACATAATATTTACAGGAGGTGATGATAAGCGAGTGAAAAATGTGTGCTGGTGTTCTAAGAGTCAAAAATACTTAAACCTCATAGAGGAGGAGAAATGTTAAAGAAAACAAGCGTTGTTGCAACACTATTACTCATCTTTGCCATGCTTTTAGGTGCTTGCTCATCGGAAGAAGCGGCAAGTGGTGATAAATTAAAGATCGCAGTGGTTGTGAAAGCTGTTACCAGCGATTACTGGAAACTGGTTGGCGCAGGTGTGGATGATGCTATGGCTGCTGACCCAAGCATTGAAGCAGAATTTCTTGGACCCAATGAAGAGACCGATATCGAAGGTCAGATCCGCATCATCGAAGCGCAGATCTCTGCCAAAGTCGATGCTCTAGCAGTAGCGCCCAGCCAGGCTGATCAGTTACAGCCAACCCTTCAAAAAGCTGTAGATGCTGGCATTCCGGTGGTCCTGATCGACACCAACATCGATACTTTTGATGCCAAATCCGCTTTTGTGGGTACTGATAACCGTTTGGGCGGTACCATG
>LDZU01010050.1_pt1 | contig 19963 bp, 16 predicted proteins | sample 615531 | NCBI WGS metagenome assembly LDZU01 (sample SAMN03408293, study PRJNA278302) | terrestrial metagenome | isolation source: oil reservoir sample SB2 | place: USA: Alaska, North Slope, Schrader Bluff formation | collected 2011-09 | reverse complement strand
CCGCCGACCGTACTCATAGGCAGAAAGCAGGGCATCGCGCGGGTCCCGGTAGATAAAGGTCGGGTGAATCCAATTCAACCTGATCAATGAGCGTCCTAATGGCATTGGCGCGAAGTGAATTTTGATGGTGAAGTATTTGCCCATTAGGAAGGGAAGCAGGATCAATATGGTCTTTCGGAGTGTAAAGTTATCGATGTTTTGGTTTGTTTCGGTGATGACTGATTCAAGTGGATAGGTTTTTCGAATCTCCCGGATATCGTCACCACCAGCTGCCAGCCAGCAATCCCGTGTCAGGTTGTAAAACCATGCGCTGCCTGCACGAGGCATCCCTGCTGACAAGATAATCTGATGGGGAAGTTTACCAGTCATTGTTTTCCTCGTAACCCAGCCTGATCAGCAAGTCCCCGGCAACATCTTTGAAAAGCTGCTTATGCTCCTCGCTAAAATAATCCCGCCATTTACCTGTTTTGCCCTCACGAAAGGTGGGCGATTTCTTTGGTTGGATAGCATCAATAATGACAGCCTTTGCTTTTTCCCGACTTACCGGGATCTTGAAAGAACCGCTTTCGATATGGTCAAGAATTTTATCCAGGCTTTGGGCTTGCTTTTCCACCAGGTCCTCAAACGGGAGGCAGAGCACATTGGGGCAGTCAAGCCAATTAAGATAACGTGCATAGTGATCGTAAATATTGGGCAGGTGTTCCAGTCCATCCACATCCCGCCCCAAAATTTCTGTTTTGATGCGTTCATCCATTGGGATGCTGCTGTAATAATCGTGCTGGGCATGGCCTTTGTAGATATCCACAGCATAAAAAATGCTGGATATCAGACGATCGCGCGGGTCCCGATAGACGAAAAATGAAATGATCTCTGGGTGATCTTTGAAATACTGTACATACTCGGGCTTTGAGGTCAGGTATCCCCAGCCAATGGCACCTGACTTTAAGGCTTTCAAATCCCTGAAGATTTCTTTTTCAGTCCGTTTGCGGCCATCTGCTGTGATAGTGCGCAGCGGCTTGTGATCGACATAACGGAAGGGGGCAACTTGTGCGACTCCCTGTAAAATTTGCAGCACCAGGTGTGAGCCCGATTTGGGCATAGCGTTCCCGAACAGGGCTGGGACATCCTTAAAATTAACCCGCTTCCAGTGCTGTGCGGATTTCAGGGATTTGCGGGTGATCCTCAATTTATCCAGGATGGGTTCAAATTTCGGGTTGTTCTTCAAAGTCCTTCCTTTTTCGCCCTTTCAATGGAAAAGCTAGGGTGCTTAATTATAACTCAGCTAAAATGCAGCTTTATCGTTTTGACATTGAAGAATGATAGTCATGACGGCAAATCCAGAAATCACGCTCAATCGAGCACTTCGATGCTTTCAAGGATTTTTTGGAATTCCTGTGCGGTTTCACCATCACGTTCATCGTAGGGGAAATTAGCCATGATGGTGTAATAGGCATTTTCTGTCTGGAAATAATAATAGGATAACTGCACTTCACCAATGGTTGAAGCTAATTTGTGGTTAAATCGCTTGATGGTCAGGCCGTCAACTTCGAAACTGGTTTGTCCCATCAGGATCGATTCTGCAGCCCCCTCCTGATCCAAAGGGATATTCTGGCTGATTAAAGCCAGCACCGCATCCTCTTCAAATTCTGCTTCGCCCTTGATATAGGCTGTAAGGCTAATGCAGTCCTCTTCGTATTCAGCGATCTGACCCTGTGAGCATCGGGGCGGCGTCAGGGTAACTTTCCATTGACCTAACGCAGTTTCCATGGGGAGGATGTAATTGGTTTCCCAATCTGGCGGCACCTGGAACTGGATGTCAAAGCCGCTGGCCTCTTCGATGGTAAAAACTTCCCAATTGGCAGCCGAAGGCGTTTGACCGCAAGCTGTTAAGATCATTATGATGAGCATTGTAAAAATCAAGCTTAATAATTCTTTCTTATGCATGGTTCCCTCAATCTTGTTCGTTTAAGATAAGCCTGCTCGAATAGTATAATATCAATGTTTCTATTTGTGATACACCGTGATTAAGATACTTTAACTCATGGGGCTTGTCAAACCCATACTGAATAAATAAGGAGACCTTATGGCATCTGATTTAAACACATTACTTGCAGAAGATTTCTCAACCCTGGTTCTTGATGCGGACAATCCTGTATTGGTTGAGTTTGGCGCGCCTTGGTGCGGACCCTGCAAAATGCTTGAACCGGTATTATCTGAGCTGGCAAATCAATATGATGGGCAGGTTGATTTCTATTCAATTAATGTTGATACTTCACCAGAGCTGGTGATGGATTATGGGATCATGGGAGTGCCGACGGTGATACTGTTTGTGGATGGCGAGGCAAAGCACCGCCTGACGGGATACCGACCCAAGCAGGCTTTGGAAAAAGCCTTTTTCAAGGACTTGTAAATTAATCAAACAACGACATGAGAGGAATGTTTTATGACGGAAAAAAACCAAATGGACAAGACAAAACGTACTTTTGGCATGTGGAACAGCCAGATTACGCCTGAGCTGATCGCTGCCGCTATCGGGGTTGCAGATCCCCAATGGGATACCGATGGACAGACCCTGGTATGGCGAGAAGGACGATCGGGTAAGGGCGTTTTGATGGCGCAGCCGCTGGGTGAAGCACCATATGAGATCTCCGGGCAAAAGAATGTCAGTGGGGGTGTGGGTTATGGCGGCGGCGACTTCACCATTCAAGACGGCCTGGTGATTTTTGCTGCCAAAGACGGACGCTTATACCGACGTCCATTGGGTGCGGGCTTTCCGGAGCCAATCACACCTCAATACGGCAGTGTCGCATCGCCAAAGCTTTCACCCGGCAATGATTGGGTGGCTTTTGTCCATAATTACGAAGGCAAAGATGTGATCGGCCTTGTTGATTCACAGGGTGAGAATTGGCCGGTGAAATTGGCTGAAAATGCTGATTTCTATATGCAGCCTGTTTGGCACCCTTCAGGGGAGGCAATTGCTTGGGTGGAATGGGATCATCCTAATATGCCCTGGGACGGCACCCGGTTGATGTACGCAGTGTTGGAGAGCAATCCGCCAGGGATTCAGGCTGTTCAGCAATTGGCTGGGGGTTCGGATATCCCCATATTGCAGCCAGCTTTTTCAAGGGATGGGCGTTATTTGACTTATGTCCAAAACCAGGGTGAATGGGACCAGTTGATCTTGAGAGATCTGGGGGATGGCAGCTCAAAGACGCTGGTTGAAGGTGCTCCCATCCTTAAACCTGCCTGGATACAGGGTGTGGTTGTGCAGGCTTGGTCTGCAGATAATGAGCATGTCTACTTCGTGCAAACACAGGCCGGCGTAAACACCATCAGCAAAGTGAATGTAAAGACGGGTGCTCTTGAAGATATCGATATGCAACCGTATACTTCCCTGAGCCAGCCTTCGGTGAGCGCAGATGAGCGTTTGGCAGCCGTTGCTGGTGCACCGTCGATTTCACCCCGGGTCGTCAGCAAAAAGGGTGAAAAGCTCACCATCCACCAGCGCAGCACTAGCGAATCCATCCCGACCGGGGACCTGCCAACGCCCTATGAGATCAGCTGGACTTCCAGCGATGGCGAAGAAGTTTTCGGTATTTATTCACCACCTACCAGTCGCCGCTTTGAAGGAGATGGCTTGCCGCCTGCCATAGTTTTAATCCACGGGGGTCCGACCAGCAATGTCTCCATTGGCTATAACCTGGAGGCAGCATTCTTCACAAGCCGCGGCTATGCTTATCTTGAAGTGAATTACCGCGGCAGCACCGGTTATGGGCGCGCTTATCGTGAAGCATTACGCGGTAACTGGGGGCACCTGGATGTGATCGATGCCGCAGGCGGCGCCCAGGCTTTGATCGACCAGCGCCTGGCTGATCCGAACCGTTTGGTGATTAAGGGCGGCAGCGCAGGTGGTTACACCGTGCTTAATACTCTGATCCGGTTCCCCGGTTTGTATAAAGCCGGTATTTGTTCCTACGGCGTGACCAATTTATTCACACTGGCGATGGACACCCATAAATTTGAGGAGCGTTACACGGATTCACTGGTTGGACCACTGCCTGAAGCCGCAGAGAAGTATCGTGCCTGGTCCCCGGTTTTTCATGCGGACAAAATCAAGGATCCTGTTGCAATCTTCCAGGGTGAGGAGGACAAGGTTGTTCCCCCAAGCCAGTCGGAGGAAATTGTGAAGGCGCTCAAGGCCAACGGCGTCCCGCATGAATACCACCTGTACCCGGGTGAGGGGCATGGCTTCCGTAAATCGGAGACACGGCAGGCATATTATGAAGCTATTGAGCGTTTTTTGCTGCAGTATGTGATATTTGGGTGAGAAAAGGTATCAGGTATTTGTAGGGTGGGTTGGGCTATACATATTTGCATTACAGGGTGTCGAAATGCCGTATGATCATGAAATTTTCAGGCTTGATTGACCAACCCACCATATTAAAATCATTCTTTTCATAATATAAAACCCTCTCCCTTGTCTATACACCTTGCAAAAGGGAGAGGGCAGGGTGAGGGTTTCCACTATGAATTTGAATAATTGGTTTTATTTAGACCTTTCTAATAATTGATGAGCTTCCCACCCTCACCTCAATCCTCTCCCTCCCTGAGGGAGAGGAAGAAGGATTCTTCTGTCGCAGGTTTACTATCTGATAAGAAATACTTTTAAGAAAGCCTTAATGTTATAGTTTGTAGGGTGGGTTGAGCTAAACATATCCGCGTTACAGGGTGTTGAAATAAAAAGCAATTTGAGGATCATATTTTGGTTTATTTTATGGTCGTGGATGACGATTGGTCCTCACCAACCCACCCTACAAAGAGACATTGATTTATCCACAAATTGGGCAGTAAGTACCGGATATTGGTATTAGTTCGCTGTTCTTTGTCCAGCGAATTTTTCAACTGGTTATTAGTTCTCTTCTTCAAAAGGCTCGACATGGACATACGCGCGGTCGATCTCCGGTAGTGCCTGCAATGCGTTGATCACTCTGTCTGAGATCTCGTGAACTTCATCTAATGAAGCATGTCCCGGCAGGTTGATGTGCATATCCACAATCAATTTTGGCCCCACATAATCGCTCATCATATGATGCACATTCCGCACACCGTCCACGCCGTTGACGGTTTGGATGATCTTTTGCCTGAGCTCTTCATCAGCACCCGCACCGGTCAAATACTTGAGGTTCTCTTTGACTGCTTCGTAGACAGCTTTAAAGATCCATAAGGATACCAAAACACCTGCCGCAGGGTCGAGCAGGGGATGAATAAAACTCGAGCCTAAAATACCAAAGAAAGCAGCCAGGGAGGTGAGCACGTCGCTGAGGTTATCCTTTGCAGTGACGCGCAGGGAAGGACTGTCGGTCGCTACCGCCATTTTCCTGATGATAAAGAACATGCCGGTTTTGATCGCCGCACTGATCAGTAAAATAATCGTCGGCAAGTTTATTTGGATCGCTTCAGCGCCAGAAATGAAACGCCCTATCGACGTCCGGATTGCTTCGTAACCCGCGATTGCCATCATGATAGAAACAACCAGACCAACCAGGGGCTCAAAACGAGAGTGCCCCTGCGGATGGGAAAGGTCGGGGGGTTGGATGGCATACCAAATCCCAAAGACCATTGCCAGGGAATAGATCACATCAGACACGGAATTTGCTGTGTCTGCATATAGGGCAGCACTGCCTGTAAGGTATGAAACAAGTCCCTTGCCAACGGCTAACAAAATGTTGCCTGCCAGGGTGATGATCAGGGCTTTTTTGTAAACCTGGTCCCTTTCAGGATCGGGTTGATGATCGCGAATCCATTGCATAACAGGATCTTCCTTTACGATTCAGAGGATACGACAGCTTTAGGCAGTGGCTGGTTTTCCAAACCGGCAATCAAGTTGTCCACGGCGAGGATTGCCATCGCACTCCGGGTTGTGCGGGTGGCACTGCCTATATGAGGTGTGATAATGACATTGGGCAGTTGGTAGAGTTCGTGGGTATTGGGCAATGGTTCCGGGTCGGTCACGTCCAGGGCGGCATATCCGATCTGGTTCGATTTCAAGGCGGTCATCAGGGCATCGGTGTCAACAACTTCTCCCCGGGCGGTGTTGACCAGGATGGCATCCTCTTTCATTAATTTGAATTGCTCAGCGCCAATCAATCCTTTACTTTCTTTATTCAGGGGTACATGCAGGCTGATGATGTCAGCAGATTTGAGCAGCTCGTCAAGCGAAACATAAGAAGCACCTAATTCAGTTTCGATTTCTGATACCCGGGAGCGGTTGTAATAAAGGATTTTCATTTCGAAACCGGCTGCTCGCCTTGCAACCGCCTGTCCAATGCGACCCATACCTATGATGCCCAGGGTGCGTCCATGTACGTCTGCGCCGAGAAGATTGGTCAATGACCAGGTTTGCCATTGCCCGTCGCGGGCATAGTCGATTGCTTCCCCCAGGCGGCGGGCGGCACCCAATATTAAGGCGAATGCCAGGTCAGCCGTGGCATCGGTTAGCAGGTCAGGAGTATGTCCAACCGGGATTTTTCTTGCCTTGGCAGCTTTGAGATCGATGTTGTCTACGCCAACTGCCACCTGGCTGATCACCTTCAGGTTCTTAGCCCCTTCGATGATCTTTTTATCGATGGGGTCGGTTAGCATGGAGATCAAACCATCGACCTTTTGCGTCTTTTCAAGAAGCACCTGATAAGGTGGGGGTGTTTTTTCTGGCCAGTATTCGGCAATGCAGAAAGCATTTAATTTTTCTTCGGCGTCGGGTGTCAGATGCCGCGTGACGAATACTGTAAAGGGCATACAAATCTCCTGAATGATATTGTTGGAATATTGTACTTGATAATTGTCTTTATAACCCTGATGACTTCAAAATGTATAACCCCATCAAAGGATTTTGTTGGCACTGATTGCGGCTGATCGTATATAATCTTTGAGGTTGTGACTGAGTGACCAATTTCGGGTGATATCAAAGCCTTTTTCAGCAAAGTCAACCCGGATGTTTGAAAATCCGATTGCTTCCAACAAGTGCTCGAGTTTTTTATATTCCATTGCCCCGGCAAAGCAGGCTGAATACAGGTCGAGATCATTTTTGATCTCCTCCGGAAGCTCAGTCAAAGCGATTGTATCTGAGATAGCCAACCTTCCGCCTGGTTTGAGCACCCTGTAAGCTTCACGAAAGACCCGGGTTTTGTCAGTTGAAAGGTTAATCACACAATTAGAGATGATGACGTCAATACAGTTGTCTCTCAAAGGGATGCGCTCAATTTGGCCTAATTGAAAGAATGTATTCAAATATGCTCCTTTAACGGCGTTTTCCCTGGCTTTTTTGACCATCTCAGCAGTCATATCGATCCCCAGGACTTTGCCCCGCAAGCCCACCTGCCTGGCAGCTAAAAAACTATCAAAACCCGCACCGCTGCCCAGGTCAAGGACAACTTCCCCTAGTTTCAGTGACGCAAGCATCTGGGGATTACCGCAGCCAAGATTGAGATTAGCGCCTTCGGGGACATCTGAAATCTCCTGTGGGGAATAACCGATCTTAATTGACAATTCGATGGGGGTCTCATTCGAACTTGAACAGCAGGGGGAAGGGCTAAAATCGCAGCATGACCCAGAATTGCGGGCAATCAAGCCATACTTTTCTTTAATATATTGCTGTTGTAAGGTTTTCTTTTTATCATTCATATGTATGCCAATCTGCGTCTCGTTGTTTTTGTGATTATCGTTCAGCTGATTATATCCGCACATCAATGTGTTTTCATGAAACCTTGGTTAATTCCACAATAAGATTGTGACTTATTATTCTAAATGTTCAATGTTCTCAGCTTAGACTGGAATAGAAGATAGAGATAATATATTCATTAATATGCATATATTATATGTTATAATGATCTTCCTTGGAAGTAAATCATCCATTGATAAAAATTGTTTTTTAGGATAATAATAATGGGACTATGAAATCAATTGAACAAACGGAACAAGAAATTATTGAAGAATTTGAACAATTCCCGGATATTGATTCAAAGTATAGCCACCTATTTAAGCTTGGGAACGATTTGCCGGAGATGAACCCTTCATTAAAAAACGAAGACACACTGGTAAAAGGCTGCCAGTCAAAATTATGGTTCCAATTAAGCCAGGATGATGGCAAATTGCACCTTCATGTGGACAGCGATTCGATGGTGATCAAAGGCATTGGTGCCTTGTTTGTGCGCCTAGTTGAAGGTCGGCAAGCTGAGGAAATCGGCAATCTCAGCCTTGATTTCATTGATCGACTAAATGTCTGGAAACTGGCTTCTGATCGCAACAATGGACTGCTGGCAATGATAGACCACCTTCACAAGCAGGCAGAAGCATTATCGGAAGAACATTAATTATTGGTAGAATGAGATTATTGTTATGGGTAATTTAAGTTATCGGATGATTTACATTGGGGGTGCGCCCGCCGGCTTGTTAGGCGTGGATGAATTATTTAATGTGCTTTTTGAAGCCGGTATGACACCCGGGGATGAAAATTTAGGGGAAAAGCTCATCAAAGGTGTGAAAAAGCATAATTTTGTCCCAAAACCAGCGATTAAAGATTACCAGGATGTGCTGCTGCGTGAATATCTCAAGTATTACCATGCGCGCACTGGGGGGGAAGCCCCGGTTACAAGGGATTACGGTCAGTGGGAGGGTTATCCACGGGAGCATATCCCCTGGTTTCCAACAGTTTCAGAGGAATTATGCAACGGTTGCGGCAAATGCATTGAGGTTTGTCCAAAGGATGTCTTTCAACCAATGGAAAACGGCAAAGTGATGGTTATTGAGCCTTTCTTATGTATTGTTGGCTGCTGTTTTTGCAAGAGTGCCTGCGATCCCAAAGCAATTTTGATGCCGCAGCGCGAAATGCTCGATCAATACCGACATGGACAGATGCACGCTACCTGAAATTTCACTTGAGACATTATCGATTTATGAGAAATGGACCTGCCAATCTGGCAGGTTTTTAATTAAGCGTTACTCTTTTGTTGACATTGTAATCAAGCGTGCTAGATTTTCAGAAAATTCTTGATTTTTAACCCCAAAATCTACTATAACAGAAGCAAGGAAAGGAGATGTCTATGATTGAAAGCGAATCCTACTGGCATCAACAAGTTCACCAGGTTATGCCTGACCTGGAGATTAAATCATTGAAGTTGCACCGGGAAGGCCTGGTCAATGATGTTGTGATTGTTAACGACCAATGGGTGATTCGCTTTACGAAAACGGGGTGGGGCAAAGAGCAGATGGCGATTGAAGCCTTTCTGATGCGTGAACTGCAATCGCGGCTGACACTCGCAACACCTTCACCCGAAATGCTGCAGGATGGCGTTCTTGTATACCCACTCCTGCGGGGAAAGGAATTTCGCCGAGAGATATGGGAGAGGACAGATCAGATTGGTCAGCAGCGATATGCAGATCAGATCGGCCAATTCTTAGATGAATTACATGGGACAGATACCGAGACAATGGACCTGGAATTACCGCCCACACTGGCACCGATCACAAAGGAGACCTGGGAAGAAATCTTTGAGCGTGTGGTTGAGATTGTGTATCCCCACCTTTTACCGCATCAAATTGACTGGGTCGATGGGCTCTTTTCGGATGCTTTTACGACACCTCATTTCTTTGATTTTGAACCTGCTCTTGTTCATGGTGATCTAGCCCCTTATCACATCCTTTACTCACCAGAAGAAACAAGGATTAAGGCGGTTATTGATTTTGGTGTGGCAGGTATGGGGGACCCGGCAACGGATCTGGGAAGTTTGATTAATTATTATGGGGAAAGCCTGGTTTCAAAAATCAAGAACGCCTACCCAACCCTGGATGAATTACTGCCCAGGGCAAGGTTTTATGCCCGGGCAATTGAACTGCAGTGGGCATTACTGGGGGTTGAATCGGGAGAATACTACTGGTTTACCGCTCATATCGGCGGTGCACGTGATATAGGTTGAAACCTGTTGTAAAAAACCTGAATGAAATCCACATTTTAGAAAAAGACAAGATCAAAAGCAATAGTGACTTAATTTGCTTCTTAGCTTTATTATTTTCACTTATTGGAGTGAGGCCTTTAGGCCGACCAGATTACATAAGTTATTCCTTCTTAAAGCAAAAGAACAAATATTTTATTACGGCTTTCATGAGTGCTTGATTAATCATGTTGTTGAAAGCTATTCGGGCTAAAGCCCCTCACTCCAGTTTTTATCTTATTTTTGTTTTTCAAAATCGCAGTTTTAAATACCTCTTTTCATTGAAGAGAAGGGAATATATGATGTTTTGAGAAGGACTTAGAAGATAAACTAAGGTCCTGCAAAGATACGTGCCATATTTACACAAAGAATTATTTTATTGGGACCAAAGGATAATGCCCTTAAGGGATTATTAGCCAAGTGATTATATGCGTTACCTAAAATTGATTTCCAAATTTCCATTTTTTATCCGCTAAACACATCATTGCGGGCTTTTTTCTTGAGTTCTTGCTTGAGATCCCATAATTTTTGTGAGAGGGATACGTGGTAAAGGTGCGGGTTCATCAAACGTCGAACACCAGGATCAAGGGCGTCAATATCTGCCTGGAGCGTTTCCCGAATTGCAGGGATATCAGGCAGGTCATTTACCACTTCACCATCCTGGATAATCGGGACCAGTAATTTTTCAATGTGAACGATTTCGCTGCCTTCTAAAGTACGGCGTTTATTTTCAAGGGTCGGGTGCCGCAAAATAAGGGGCTTTTGATTTTGGATGTCTTCATCGTACAGGCTGATCAGGTCGGCAGTTGCTTTGCCCCGGCTGTCATAAACCCGCCATACCCGTTTGTTGCCGGGGTTGAGGGTCTTATCAATGTTTTCCGAAATTTTCATGGTTGGTATCCATTCCTGATCCGGTTTAATGGCAACCAGCTTATAAACTCCGTCAAGAGCTGCATCACCGGCAGAGGTAATCAGGCTTGTCCCGACGCCGTAAGCCAAGCGCTTGATCAGTTTATCGGGGTCCACGCCATATCGTTCGGCTTCTTCCTGGATCTGGGTGACAATCTGCCAGATGACCAGCTCGTCGAGATTGTTTGATAGGACAATGGTGAGATCGGGGAAGCCGGCGTCATTAAGCAGTTTTGCCGCTTTGATGCTCAAATGTGCCAGGTCGCCTGAATCGAGCCTGATCCCAACGGGTTTGTGCCCGGTTTTACGTAATTTCTCGAACACTTTGATAGCATTCGGCACGCCCGATTCGATGGTATCGATGGTGTCTACCAGCAGCAAACATTCATCAGGATAAACATCGGCATAGGCTTGAAATGCAGCCAGTTCGCCTTCACCCAATCCCATGAAGACCTGCACCATGCTGTGGGCATGGGTGCCTTTAGGAGGGAAGCCAGCAACCCGGGAGGCACCAACATTGGAAGAAAAATCAGCCCCACCAATCAATGCAGCGCGCGTCCCCTGGATAGCGCCCAAACCCTGCGCACGGCGAAGTCCAAACCGACAGCCAGCGGCCCTTCAACCACATGAATGGGGACGTTGGGATGGACCACGCGCCCTTCGGGCATAGCATACAGGGATATGGCTTTTGAACTAAAATCATTTTTCAGCCAGGACAAAAAATCTTCTTTGAAGAGCTGATCACCGGTTGAACTTCTTTGTGAACGCAGGTAATTGATCTCATCTTCACCAAAAACCGCTTCATCCAACCAGTCCACAAGTGGCGCAAGGCCAGCGTTGACGGCAAAGCCTGCTTTGTGCACACCGTAGTCCGGGGTACTGCGAAAGAAATGGTCAAATTGAGCCGGGGTTTCGTGCAGGCCCATGCGAAAATAAAGCTGGGCCATGGTAAGCTGGTATTGATCGGTAAGTAAAATGCCCCTGGCAGATAATAGTTCTTTGTTTTTCATTTAGCCTCTTTTCGTTGTTAATCGCTTTGCACCCGGATGCCGTTTTCAAGCAGCTTTCGAATGGAACATGCTTTAGCGACCTGGTGCAGTCGAGCGAGTTGTTTTGAATCCAAATCACCTTCAAAATCTAATTTTTCTTTGATTATTTCTTCATAAACATTGTTTTCATCGCAATCATCGCAATCTTCAGCAAAAACACGGTCATAACTGGCGTCAACATTAACACCCTTGAGGGGAATCCCGTGGTTTTGAGCATAGGAGTTGACCACGATGGCAGTACAGGCGGCAAGGCTTGCGAGAAGCATGCCGTAGGGGGTCAGATTATGCAGGTGCATCACATTTTCCACCACATCCGAGTCTTCTTCGTGGGGGTCGGCTGCTCGAAAATTGGTCCGAAAACTTTTATCCTGGTAAACAACAACTCTTTCTGACATAGTTTTATCCTTTCATTTGTTTTGGATCGTTTTAATTATATGGGATAAATGTTCAGAAACAAAAGCTGAAAGGTTTAATTCCCGGGTATCCCAAAAATATCGATCATACCATTCTGAAAACCGACAGCAAGCAGGGTATTATCCGGTGACATTTCCAGGCTAATAGGGTGATTGGCTGGATAAGTACCTTCTTTTAAAGGAAGTTCTTGCAGTTTTGTCCCTGTTTCCACGGACCAGAACTCGAGGGCATCACTCGTCCCAATAATTAGCAAAGAACCATCCTTGTTCAGGGCGAGGACTTTTCCCTGCGTCGATAGTTTTATAGATGAAGAAAAGGCGTTTTCATCGATTTCTCTGAGCAGATAAGTGGATTTACCTGTAACCGCCAGGGTTTGACCATTTTCTGAAAGGGCCATGTCGCTTGTCAGGATGGGGGGCAGAAGGGATATTTCTGCTTCTTGAGATACAAGAATAAGGCTTTCAAAGTTTCCCACCAGGTATTGATCCTCTTTAACCGGTGAAAATGCCACCCCTTTGATCATGAACGGGCTTTCCTTACCAGGGAGGATCGATTTTATTTGAGACTGATTCATGATATCCCATAAACTGATGGTGCAATCATCACTTCCTGCCAGCAAAATTTCTCCATCCGGAGAGAAAGCCAGGTCTGAGATTGACCCCTGGTGACCGGGGAGATCAAAGAACTGCCCTATCCCCAGTTCAAAGATGCGAAGGCGACCATCCACTAATCCCGCTGCTAAGAAGCTGCCGTCAGGCGAATATGCTAAAGCGGACGCGGTCCCTGCTAAAACACCAACAGTCTGACCGTCTACCGTGTCGTAAATTTGAACCCAGCCGGTATTGATGCCCCCGGCGATGTCGTTCCCGCTTGGTGAAAAAGCGATGTCATACATACGACCGGGATGCTGGTCAACAACACCCAAAAGGGAACCATTTTCCGTGCTCACCTTTTCAATGAGCCCATCCTCACGCAAGCCAAAGAAGAATTCACTGCCCGGCGAAAACCGAACCTGTGTGTATTTGGTCTCAATTTCCCATGCGATCAGGCCGTCGTAAGCACGTCGAAATTCAACAATGTTGTCATTTCGTGAAATCAGCACCATAAGACCATCTGGCGTGAGCGCAGTGATTTCAATTGTTGGGATCGTGTCTTCCTCACATACCCATGAAGGTTTTCCATTTTGATTAAGACAGGTCTCAGCAAGCTTCTGGCAGGGACCAGGTAGTGCATCCGGATATTCATCCAGTTCGTAGCTAATTTTTTCGGAGCGGATGTTCCATCGGAGAAAGCTTGACCCATTGTTGATCAATAAATCCTCGCCATTCCCGCAGGCGGATATTTCCCCTATGTTTGCAACCAGCTCTAACCAGTAATCTTTTGATAATGATTCAGGAATTGGGATGATTTTGATGTCCTCTGGAAAGAGCATGGATTGCAGCAGCAGTTCACCCTGTTTCACCACACCAATAATCCCAACATCCGGGTTGATGTAAGAGGCATACCCGTTATTAATGTTATAAGCATCAACAGGCTGCCAGTCACTGGTTCGCCAGTGGTTGATAAATATTTTTTCATCAGTACGAATAATGCTGATGAGCTTCTCATTTTCAGGTGAGAAAAACAGGTCAAAATCATAAACCTCAGGTAAGTTCTGGATGGGGAGATCGAGTTGCAATATTGGTGTAAAACCAAAACGATCGTAAATATTGATCACACCGCCCAATTGGCCAACTGCGACGAATTTAAAATCCGTGGAAAAGGCAAAAGCCATAACAGAAAATGGGGTTTCTCTGAATGCTATTTCGTATAGACCCAGGCTGTCGTAGAAATGTGCACCGTTTCTTGTTCCCACCGCCAAAATCTGCCCGCTGCCTGAAAGGTGGATGATGTTTGGGCTGCCAGTACCCCAACTTGCAAGATACCGGATTTGTTTTATGTTTTCAGTAGTAATCATTGAAAGATTGGATGGCAGCGGCGTCCCAACGGATCTGATGTCTTCCTTTACTGCCTCTGTAATGGGGGGTGGCGTACTTGTTGGCTGCGGGCTTGGCGTGCTGGTTTGTGTGGGTCTGATTGGTAGGGTGGATGAAGGTGCTTGTCCTGTGAGCATGGGTACCGGCGTCTGAGTTGGTTGACAGGCTGAGATAAGAATGACAAGAAGTATTAAAAGAGAGGGACTGGGATGCTTTTTGTGAAACATGATCTGTCTTAATCCATTTCAGAACTTATCATAACCGGTTTCCCAGAGTCATGATATGCTGTGGTGCCATTCGGGAAAATGATGGATGTGTGGATTTGATCTTTTATGAAGGAAAGTCCTTGCCAGTGTATTTCAATTGGCCAGGGAAATGGGTTATTTCCCCATACAGCGAGTTTATTGGGTGAGAATATCTTTATTCCAGCAATTCTTAAGAACAATTGCAAAGGGATTAAACCGGTGATCGCATTTTGCTGGCCGGTAGGGTGTCCGTTTTTTTGATCAAAAAGGGGATAGAAACCTTGATAATTTCCCAATCCGTTCAGGATTGTCTCCATCAGGTTCGTGAAAATGCTGGCAGCTGCATCACTTTTCCCATGTTTGATAAAGCCTTCAATGATCAGCGTGTTCCACAACACATTGATCATAATGGGGAGGTTCTTTGGTAATCCACCCTTGCCCGGCCATGTTTCCGGGATGCCGCGGAAAAATGCATCCTTGTGGGAATCGAGCCAGCTGGAAGCCAGGGTTTGGCGGTGTGTTTCTGATCCTGCCTCTGCCCAAAGGGGCAGCAAACAGGAGATATCCTTTTGTGTGAAATCTGCTGTTTCCAAAATGAAACTATCGCCAGGTTTGAGTCCATCGAAGGATATGGTGCTTATCTCGCGAAAGACATTATCAGTTGTAAGATGCGCCCGTCCCATAACCCAAAGGATATCTGGAGATTTAAAAACCTCTTCTACGGACTCACCCTTAATGGAAAGCCCGGTGATTTTTACGTTGCAAACACGAGTGTGTTCATCCGAAGTGCTTATGTGGCACTGCAGGCGTTGGGGCTTTGTAAAGCGCTTTTTTATTTCAACGCGGCTTTTAACTGGGCTTGGAAAATATAATTCTCGTTCGGGGCTCAGGTGCGTATGTATATCCTGGTAGCTGTAAGTCCCTTCTTCTTCATGCCAGCAATTCTCCAAACGCTTGAACAGTTCTTTCTGCCAACGACTGAAGGTTCGCATTTGAGACCGTTCGCCAAGGATTTTCGAAATCTTATAAAGTGCTTTCGCCTCTTTATACAGCATGGCATACAGCGCTGGACTTTCAGATTTAGAAATGTCCAATCCTTTACAGAAAGATTCCCAAAAGTCGTATGTGAACAAGCCTGTGTCTATTTGCAGTTGAGATCCTGTCTCCCAGACAATATGCGCCTTTTCATCTCCTGTAGCCTGGTCACTGACCCAGGAACGAAATAATTGTGTCAGGTAGGGGAAAAGATCCGCTAAATATGCATGGTTTTGTGTGACCTCATAAACTTCGAGGACCGTTGTTGCCAGCAATGGACATCCATTCGTTTTTCTACTTCCAGAGAAAATGTTTTCTTCTGGTTTCGGATTCTCGTTTTCCAATTGATTAATAATATGCTTTTCCAGTAGATCGGCAAACAAATCAAGACTGGCAGGCATCATGACCTGGCAAAGATGGTGAAGCTCAAGATTCGAAAGGACCTTTGTTACAGATGGATTGTCCTGGTTGACATTTGATTGATCAGGCAGCCGGGTTTTAATAAATTGGAACGGATTTTCAGCGCCAACGCACTTAACAAAATGGGTTCTGGCATGGATCTGGGCAAGTAGAAATGCTGCATCCCAATCTGGATTCCCGGTTTTAATTTGTGTGTTTTGACGCTCAGAATGCTTTACATTTGGTAAGTAGCCTTCCTGCCAGCTGTTTGTGATCACAGTCCTGGCTTTTTCAAAGCTGCTGGTTTTTGATTCCTTGCTGACCAGCACCCAGAAAATTTCTTGGGATTGATGCGCTTGAATAGTGAGCTGGATGGTCAGGGCAGGGAAAGGATTATTGATTGCGGTTGGACCACCCGTCATAAATAATACGGGTTCTAAGCCATCGGTTTTTCCTGCCAGGAAGTGATTCGGGCCTGATTTTTCAGGATGTAAAGGTTGACCTTTGCCCATGGGCACCAACTTGGCTGCCAGCTGGGCAGTGATTTCAATCGGCTTTTCATCAAGATTCTTGATTTGGATGCCGCCGGTTAACACATCGGGTTCAGGCAAATAACATGTGAATGTAAATTCAAAGTCGTTGCCGTAACTCGCCTCTATCTGTACCGACGATGGGGTATAGCAGGTGACCCTTGGTGGTTTGATAAAATCATCGGGCATTGAAATACGCCGGTTTTTATAAATGAACTCTGGAAACACATGCATTGATTTTGCCCGTAAGCCATAAGTAGTGCTTAAGGAAAAAGGTTGCGGGTCCCTTGTATCCAAATTTAAAGCCCAAACATGGTCTGCGTTTGGAAGGCAATCTGAAAATTTGCCTTCGGAGACTAGTATAAACGCATTCGGTTTGGTTCGATCCAAGGAAAGGGGCTGCATAATCCCATTTTACCAATAATTGATCTTTTTAATCGGTTCTGATTTGGATTGTGTCATTATAAGTGGATAATATCAGGGAACTTTATCGTATTGGCTTACGTCTATTAATATCTAAAGAATTATGCTAGAATTATGCCATGACTGAAAATAATGACTTTGAAAACCAAGAGCCATTGCAAAATGGGGAGCATCCCGTTAGTGAGACCCCCGTTGATGCTGAGCTTTCTTTAAATGATGAAGATACGAACGAAATAAGAGTGACATCTGACGAAATATCGATGAATCCAGATGAAGGTACTGAGGATGTCGTGGATGGAAATGGCGCGCCTATTGATTCCCCGCTGGGTGATGAAAGCGTTGAAATTGAACCCCTGGAGGACGCAGCAGAGACCAGCGAGAACCAGGATCATTCAACCGATGAAGCGAGTAAAGCAAACATCCTGGATGAAAACAATGTTTCTTCTGACGAAGAAAATGAGCAATCCAATGATCTGGCTGATGCGAGCGATAATAATTTTGCCGATGTAGAGGACATTGACAGCGCAAGGTTGGAGGATGATGCGTTTTTAATGGCGGCAGATGAAAATGGTGTTCCTGAGGATGGACACCCCAAACCGGATGAATATTCAGGAGATTGGTGGGGAGATGTCCCCTTTACGCCGATAGAACCAATTACGGAAGATGAAGATACTCAGCCTGTGCTGATTAGCAAAGAAAATGATGAGGAACCAGATGTTTATAAGGACGTCAATCAGGCTGCGTCACTCGCTGAAACGCGTGTAATGCCAGCCCAAACATCTGAGCAAACAGAAGCCGTGGGCAAAGCTGTGCCTGATGAAGATGTGACACCTGTCAAGGGATCGCAGCTTGCCAGCGATGATATCCCTACTATTCCACCTCCCAATGTCCCTTTTGGCTGGACGCCAGAAAATCCGAATTTACCAAGGGTCGTCAGCGAGATTGATAAACAAGCCACACGGGTCATGCCTGCTGCTTACCAGGCAGCAAGGCGAGAGCCCAGGGATCGGCAAGAAGCCAGTAAGACTCCCACGAAAACGACTTCCCAAAAAAGTCAACGCGGGTCAAAACCAAAGCGTCCCAAGAAGCCAAAAACCAGGAAAAAATTTGGCGGTCGTTTACTCAAAGCTTTTCTCCTTTTTGTGTTCTTAATCATATTGGCAGCCCTGGTGCTGGGCTCTATTGGTATTTATCAATATTTCCGGATATCTTCATCCTTACCGGATGTCAATGAACTGCGGGAAAATGCTGCCCAATTTGAGACGACCCGGATTCTTGATCGGGATGGTCATTTATTATATGAAATTATCGATCCCAACGCTGGGCGGCGCACCTATGTTCCCCTGGAAGACATTTCAGCAGAATTAATTGCTGCCACGATCGCTACAGAAGATAAAGACTTCTTTACCAATCCCGGGTTTGATTTGTTCGCGATGACACGGGCACTCATTCAAAACTACACTGCTGGAGAGATACAGTCTGGTGCCTCGACCATCACACAGCAGCTGGCTCGTGCTTTGCTGCTTGACCCTGCGGAAAGATACGAACAAAGTTACGAACGAAAAGCACGGGAAATTGTTCTGGCTTATGAGATCACTCGGCAGTATTCAAAAGAAGAAATTTTGGAACTGTACCTGAACGAAAATTTTTATGGCAATATGGCATATGGGGTACAGGCTGCATCTGAGACCTATTTCAACGCTTCTGCTGAAGAATTGAATTTATGGCAGGCATCTTTCCTGGCTGGATTGCCCCAGGGTCCCTCTATTTATGATATTTATACTAATAGAGAGGCAACCCTCTATCGGCAGCGGTCTGTGCTGGTGTTAATGTATGAGCTGAGTTCTGAAAGAGGTTGCATTGATGTGGGGACGGGCAGACCCCCTGTTTGTGTAACCTATGCCGAAGCAACACAGGCAGGGATTGACTTATCCAATTATGTATTTCCCGACCAAAACTTTTTTATGCGTTATCCACATTGGGTTGTGTATATCAAATCTTTGTTAGAAGCGCAGTTTGATTCCCAGACTATATACAGAAGCGGATTTACGGTTTATACAACTTTGGATCCTGATCTTCAAAGCAAGGCTGAGAGCATTGTGCGGAGTCAGCTTGCTGAACTTGAGGAAAATAATGCTTCGAACGGTGCGTTGATGGCAATGGACCCAAAAACTGGTGAGATTCTGGCAATGGTAGGTTCTGCTAATTTCAATGACGACGAGATCGACGGTCAGGTAAACATGGCTTTGTCCCAAACCCGGCAGCCTGGCTCTGCGATTAAGCCGCTGACATATGTGGCGGCATTTGAAAAGGGGTGGACGCCAGCCACTTTGATTTGGGATGTCCCCACAGAATTTCCGCCTTCTACCGATCCCTTTGATACCAACCCGCCCTATGAACCCGTCAATTACGACGGAAAGTTTCACGGCCCGGTATCTTTGCGTTCTGCACTTGCAAATTCATATAATATTCCCGCTGTAAAAACCCTGGAATTTGTCGGTGTGTATGACGACCCGAACACACCCGCAGAGGACGGTTTGATATCATTTGCGCAGCGCCTGGGCGTCACCAGTTTGACCCGAAATGATTATGGGCTTGCATTGACATTGGGCGGTGGTGAAATAAGCTTGAAGGAATTAACTGGCGCCTATGCAACCTTAGCGAACATGGGGCGCAAAATACCCAGTGTTGCCATTACAAAGATCGTTGACCACACCGGTAATATTGTTTATGAATATGAGACGCCACCTGGCGACCAGGTCGTGAGGGCAGAACATGCCTACCTGATATCTTCCATTCTTTCCGACAAGAGCGCAAGGGTCCCAATGTTTGGCACCAACCCGGTCATCAACCTGGACTTTCAAGCTGCAGTGAAAACCGGTACGACGAATGATTTTCGGGACAACTGGACGGTTGGGTACACACCCGATTTGGTCGTGGGTACCTGGGTTGGAAATACAGATTACACACCTATGGTCAATACCACTGGTTTGACAG
>LDZU01004232.1_pt1 | contig 19987 bp, 22 predicted proteins | sample 615531 | NCBI WGS metagenome assembly LDZU01 (sample SAMN03408293, study PRJNA278302) | terrestrial metagenome | isolation source: oil reservoir sample SB2 | place: USA: Alaska, North Slope, Schrader Bluff formation | collected 2011-09 | reverse complement strand
GGCACACTCATCCGACTCTGTTTCACTCTACCATAAAGGGGGCGACTGGATACAGGTCAGCGAACTCTCTGTCAGGATACGAAACCAGACCCATGACCAACTCTTCAGAAGAGATGTATTCATTCTGGACCCGAATACACAGACCTTCGACCTTGGGGCAAACCTCACGATCGTACCTGGCACACCGCTTTTTGGCGATGAAGAGGTGCTCCTCTTCACCCATCGTGCGGTAATCTTTTCGGGGAGGGTGAAGCCATGAGAGACGATAGCGCGGTTGCTCCGGTTGTTGCCATGATCCTGATCCTCGCAATCGTGGTCACGCTCCTCTCGGCATTTCAGGTAACGGTCGTTCCCGCAATGAAGGAGCGATCAGAGATGGAGCATATCGCCGGTGTGGAGATGGCACTTCTCAGGTTCTCCTCGCATATCGAAGCAGCAGCAGCAATGAAACAGCCGCTCTCCTTTTCTGAGACGGTTCAGCTTGGAGGAGGTGATACCATGTTGAACTCGATTCGATCGGGGGGAACCCTGCATGTCATGAATGAGAACAGATCGTATCCTGTTGCCGGTGTATCAATACAATACGAGGACTCCGGTGGAGGTAATGCCAACATAACCAGTATGGTTCATCTTATTAACGTCAGCTATTCAACGGTTGGAAATTTCTGGCGTGATCAGGAGTATCACTGGAGATGGGGAATCATGTTCGTTCATTCCGGGAGTCGTGAAACCCCGCTTCAATACCCAACAATGAATGAAGCGAATGAATCAATCCTTGATTCCGGATTCCCGGGTTCGCTCCTTACAATACAAACAGATGAAAGGCTCATTCCCGAACGATTTGAAAACGGTACAATCACTGGCAATCTCACGCAGAAAGTAACGATACGAATCGAACGGGTATCGTTTTCCAAAGGAAGCCAGAATTTTGTTAGCGGAAATGCCAACGCCAAAATAGCCCTTTCAACAGCGAGATCCGAGACGATCGTTGGTAATGCTACAGGACTTGAATTCCGGGTATCAACTCAGGAGCGTATACCTGAATCATTCAGGGAAAGTCTCAACAGATCGCTTGGGCACTCATTATCCGCCTTCATTTCAAAAACAGGGATTCCAGTCCTTTTTGAGAATAATGAGAATAGAATATGGAGAATCGATACCTCCGAAATGGATCTTCTCCCGGATATAATCCTCCGGGAGATCGATATCACCGTGACAGCGGGGTGAGTTGGGACGAGAGCTTCCTCCCCGCCTCCTCAGCTTCTTCCAGCACCTCAGGGCAGTCCCGCACCTTACCACGGTCAAAGAGTGAGAGGACGGCAACCTCCGCGACTATCTCATAGCCAAGTGCCTGAAGTGGGAGCCGGAGGGCGTCCAGTGCAAATCCCATATCCTCCCGGTTCTCCTGTTCGCATATCGAGGCAATAACTGCCCGCCTCCCCTGCCCGGCAAGCCTGCTTGACCACGCCCTCGGACGGGTATCTTCAAAATCATAGAAGCAGTAGAGCCGGTCGATGAAAGCCTTCATCTGTGCCGTGATATTGTAGTTATGGGTCGGGGAGACGAGAACAAGCGCCTCTGAGGAGAGAATATCCGGGTACAGGAGCGTCATGCCGTCACGAAGCCCGGTACAGCTCTTATCCTTTCTGCACCGCTCACACCCGGTACACGAGGAGAACTGGTAGTCACGGAGATGAACTGCCTCTGTGGAATATCCACCAAGTTCAGCTCCTTTCAGGATATATTTAAGAAGAGTGTCAGAATTGCCGCCGTTCCTCGGACTCCCGCTGATCCCAAGAACCTGATGACCGATCAAAGCCATATACATCAATGCGCCTGAGCCTCTATCAAATCTCCGGTCAGTATCTGTTGCCTCTCGATAAAGAGAAGAGACAAATCTGCCTTGCAAACCTATCCATCCGGGAAAAGCATCCGGATGGAAGCGGTATGCGCCTACCCACCCCCATCAACATTTCGGAAACGCTAAAGCCTTTCAGTAGATACAAGTACCAAAAAGCATCGTCCGAATAGGAACGGTGTACCGAAGAGGAGATTGTCGTGTTTCAATTACCATCATATGTCGGCCCCTGTGCCTTTGGAATCAAGATGGGCATGGTCGTTCCGGGATCAGATCTTCATAAGATGCTGCTTGAGGAAGCTGTCAGGCTGAATGAAGACGGGATGCTCGCTGACGGCGATGTCCTCTCCATCACCGAATCGGTGGTGGCACGGGCACAGAACAATATGATCACAACAGAAGAGACGGCAAAAGAGATCAGAAAGACATTGGATCTCAAACCAGATAGCAGGGTTGCTGTCGTCTTCCCGATAGCAAGCCGGAACCGCTTTTCACTCATCCTCGAATCCATAGCAAAAGCTGTTCCGGAAGGCGAAGTGATCGTCTGGTTCTCCTATCCTGATGACGAGGTAGGCAACCAGATCCTCCCGCCTGAGGTTGCCGAGGAGCTGGATTCACGGCATGGCGGTCTCTTCACACCGGATGATATAGATGGCAATTATACCCACCCCTTAACCGGCGTCAATTATCTCACACTCTATGAAGAGATCATCAAAGGCGAAGGTGCGACACCAAAAATCATCCTCTGCAATGACCCAAAGCGGATAGCGGAATTCAATCCCGACGGGGTCATCATCGCCAATATCCACCCTCGTGAGAAGACAAAGAAAGTATTGAAGACAATAATCGGCAACTGCTGCACCCTTCAGGAGATATGCAGCAGCGGCACCTGCCCACCCACATCTGAATGGGGGCTTTTAGGGAGCAATATGTCCTCAAGCTGTCGGCTCAAGCTCGCTCCTTTCGAGTCAGAAGAGTTCGTCTGTTTCCTCCAGCAGGAGATCAAAAAACTAACCGGGAAGAATATTGAAATTCTGGTCTTTGGAGACGGTGCATACAAGGATCCGACAAGCGGCATCTATGAACTGGCTGACCCAAAAGCTGCCTTTGCTGCAACAAAGGGGATCAAAGAGGTGCTTCGTGAAGGCGTGAAGATGAAGTATCTGATCGACAAGTATCATGAAGAGGGACGATCTGAACTTGAGATCATGGAGATGATCGAGAAGGAATCACAGAAAGCCCGTGGTATCAGCTGCATCGAGTGCGAAGGGACAACCCCCCGCCGTATGGAGGATGTGCTGGCAAGCCTCTCGGATCTCATCACCGGATCAGCCGATGCCGGGACACCCCTTGTCCTGATCAAAGGGATATACCGCCCCCCGAATTAATTATTTTTTTAAACAACCGGGAGACAGTCTCTACTGCCCCTCCTCTTCTGACGTTGTCAATCACCCGGCAGCCATGGCTCATCGCCCTTATTGCCGGGATTGCCATCATCACCTGGTACAGCGTCCTTGTAACAGAACCGGTCGCCGTGCTGCTTCAGATAGGAGTCATCCTCACCTTCGGGGTGCTGCTCCCCATCTTCTTTGCAGTGCTCAGGCTGGATACAGATGTATCGGTTGACGGGATCAGCTACCGTATGCCCCCGATAATGCGAAAAGAACGGATCATATCCCGGAACGATCTGGAAGCAGCCGATCAGATCACCATCGCCCGATCCGCGACTGCGGAGGGTGGGGCATACGGTACTGCAGGCGGAAGGGGATCATCTATATTCGTGCTGATTAGCTGAATTCGACAGTAACGGATTTGCCAAGCCGCTCCTGCAATTCATCACGGAGGCGGGCCTGTTCTTCCAGAAGCCTGCCTTTCTCTTCTTCCGCAGATTTAGCAGCTGTACCGATTCCTGATAATTCTTTCTTCATCTGATCCAGTTCCTGCACAAGCCGATTCTCCTCCTGTACAGCGGGATTGGATTCCACCTCCTCCCTGATCTGCCGGAGTTGCTCTTCCAGGCGCCAGTACTCGGCAGAGGCCGCCTTCACCTGCTCAGGAAGAGTCCCGTCACCAAAGAGCTGCTGCTCATCACGGTTCTTTAACTGGAGTTCACCTGATGTGACAAGAGATCTGATCGTTTGGAGTGCTGGCTCCAGATCAGGAGAGATCTCCCTATCAGGCACCTGCCTTTCAGAGAGATCCTGAAGTGGCTTGAGGGCATCAGTTGGTGATTTGTGATGTTTCAGGAGTTTTTCTGCCCGCCTGATCACACCAGCCGCAGGAGCTCTCACCTGTGCATAGCTCTGAAGTGCAGCCTCCAGTTCACGTTCGGCAGAGGAGAGCTTCTCCCTTACAAGAACAGTGCTGATGGCTGCGAGCTTCGCTTCAGCACGCTTTATATCCTTGATCAGGGATGCTTCCCTCTCCTGTCCGGACTGTGACCGATCCTCTGCCTCCTCAAGGAGTCGTTCAATCTCTTCAAGCCTCTGGTACCGGGATCTGATCTCGCCGATCCGTTCTCTCTCTTGAGTGACGGTGGAAAGGGCAGCCGTCATATCGTTCACTGCCCGCCCCATCTCCTTGATGATCCGGCGCATCTGAGGCATCTCCTCTTTATAGACAAGGTGAAGGTACTTTCCTGGCCCCTTCGCAGCGGCAATCACCCCTTTGAGAATATCGGTTGCGGCTGCATAGTATTCCTCTGGATCGCCGGAGGGCTTCTTCTCCAGTGCCTGCGTGAGTGAACGGACGGTCTGGGGGCGGGCGGTCTTTAATACCGATTTCACCTTTGGGTGGAGCATGATCTCTTCGTCAAGGCTCGAAGGCTCTTCCTCAAATGCATGGATGAGTTCCTCAAGAGAATTAATCGCAAGATCAAACTCGGTTATTGGAGCGGTGAACTTCCCGGCTATCCGGGATGTGATCTCATTCTCCTGTTCATCAAGCCAGGAAGGAAGGCTGGAGAACGGGATCACCTCCGCTTCAGGCGGCGTATCCGGGCGGCCGAGGAGGGCACGCAGTCTCGAGAACATGATATACTGAGTCAGGTGTGTGGGGTTATAGTGTTTCTGATTGACAAAAAATATCAATATTGGGAGGGTGGCTTGCTCATCGGCCAGCCATAGTGAAAAGAATTGACTGGTGGTTTACATCATCGGCATGCCGCCGGGCATGCCACCACCCATGCCTCCCATCGCCTGCATTGCTGCCATCTCTTCTTCAGAGGGCATACCACCTGCTCCGGATGCAGCAATGATCTCATCGATCCTGAGGATCATCGTAGCCGCTTCAGTTGCAGAGCTGATTGCCTGCATCTTGACACGAAGGGGTTCAATAACACCTGCTTCTTTCATATCGATCGGTGTTGCAGACTCGAGATCAATGCCATTGGTTCTTCCCTCCTGCTCATGGGCAGCACGAAGGAGAGCAAGCATCTCAATCTGATCAAGCCCGGCATTCTCTGCAAGAGTCCGTGGCACGGTCAGAAAAGCATCTGCATATGCCTCAATGGCAAGCTGTGTACGGCCACCAACATCTGATCCCACCTTCCTGAGACGGCGTGAAAGCTCTATTTCAGAGGCCCCGCCTCCGGCAACAAACCTGTTATCTTCAAGAGCGACACAGACTCCGAAAACTCCATCCTCAACGGCACGTATGGTTTCATCAACCGTATGTGGCGAACCTCCTTTCATGATGAGAGAGACAGCTTCCTTGTCTTTACACTCAGAAACAACAATCATATCTTTTCCTGAGAGTTTCTTTGCCTCAACTTTCCCGGCAAATCCGAGATCAGCTCCGGAGATCGCATCGGGGGACGAGATGATCGTCGCACCGGTCATCTCGGAAAGTTTCTCCATATCTGACTTCTTCAGACGTCGAACTGCAAGGATGCCCGCCTTCGCAAGATGATGTTCGGCAAATTCATCGATTCCCTTCTGGCAGAAGACAACATTTGCACCGGATCCAATAATCCGATCGACAAGTGCCTTCTCGATCTCCTCTTCCTTCTCAACAAAAGCCTGAATCTGATCCGGGTTTGTGATGCTGATCTCAGCATCAGTCTCTATCCCCTTAAACTCGATTGCCACATTAAGAAGAAGAATTTTTGCATCAGCAACTGTATCCGGCATCGTAGGGTGAAGCCGTTCCTTATCGATAACTATCCCCCTGATAATCATGGAATCCTCAGCAGATCCTCCAATCATCTTCTCAATTTTGATATCCCCGGCATCGACCTTACCCTGATCATCCGCACTCATCTCTACTGCCTCTACAATAAGTGACGATAGCCGTTCCTTAACAGTCTCTGCACCCTTACCCGTCATCGCTGTTTCAGCGATATTCTTTAATATCTGGGTATCCCCGAGGTTTACTTCAAAAGAGGTCTCAATGAGTATCTCTTCTGCCCTCTTTCTGGCAATCCGGTATCCCTCAACAATGGTGGTCGGATGTACATCCTGATCGATGAGATCCTCAGCCATCTTCAGAAGTTCACCCGCCAGTATAACGGCAGTTGTTGTGCCATCACCAGCTTCTTTATCCTGGGTCCTTGCAATCTCAACCATCATCCTGGCTGCCGGGTGCTCAATCTGCATCTCCTCCAGAATGGTGAGACCATCGTTTGTGATGACAACATCCCCCATTGAATCAACAAGCATTTTGTCCATCCCTTGTGGTCCAAGTGTTGTCCTGATGGCTTTTGCGACGGCTTTTCCAGCGGCAATGTTCCGGCTCAGTGCATCATAGTCCCGTGTCTCTTCTGTTCCTTCCTGATACATATTCGCGTTCATAGAGTTGTCTCCTCCTTACTATTGAATCATAATCACCAGTGTCTCCTTTTGCGTGGTTTACACGGCTACATAAAGGTATCCCATAAGCAATTCCAGCTCACAAAGGACGTCCCGTATTTTTGAAATATTATATCGACCCTCATAGAGCCAGAAAAGCAAATTAAAAGACTTTAGAATGCTTGATTCGGACAACACTTCCGGGCAGTCAGGAAATTTCGCAGGTTAGAGAAGAGGGATGATGAGAGAGATATCCCGACGATACGCATCAATCCGCGACGGGTAAACACCCTATTCTTTTCCATCAATCAGATTCCAGGAACCCGATGATCTCACTGATATCAGGAACACTATGCACGGGATAGACCTTGCTGAATACCACCGCCTGATCAGAGTCAACGATGACATTTGCCCGCTCAGAAAATCCATTTCCCTCCCGGAAGAGCCCATAGAGCCTTGAAACAAAACCATGAGGCCAGAAATCACAGAGAAGAGGGGTGGCGGTAATACCCAGGCTCTTTGCCCAGGCCCTCTTGCAGGGAACGGAATCAACGCTGATCCCAACTGCAACCGTATTCAGGGATGAGAATGTTTCCCGGTTCTCTTCAAGCGAGAGCATCTGGGCTGCACATTTATCAGTCCACGCAAGCGGATGGAACGAAAGGAGAACCCGCCTCTCATGGTTTTCAAGGAGGCTGAAGGTCTCATCCGACTGATCCTTTAATGTGAATGTCGCGGCAAGATCGCCCGGCCGGACCATTCTTGGCCGGGGAATTTGAGCATGATGATACATTGCTCTCGCATTATCACAGGAGATGATAAGCGTTGTGGGAAGAGGATAGGAAACCTTGCATCCGGAGATGAGAGAATCAACTATTGAAACCACGCCGCCTTTGTTTTTGCAATTATTGACATAATAACGGTAATTCAGAATCATTTAATTTTTACATTATGAATTAAATATAAATACACCAAGCGCCATTACAAAATAGCCAGTGATGGCATACAATAAGGAGGTGATTGCTATGAATGAAGGATCGTCCGGTGGGTGTTCGGACAAGGCATCTGGCACCATCGACAAGCTGAGGACACAGGCACTTGCCCGATGCCGGGATCGGATCGATGAAGCCCTGAAGCGGCCAAAAGGGAGAAAACCAAAACCCTGCAACCCCTCATATGGCATCACATCTGTGCTGCGGAACCAGCACGGGCTCTGAATAGACAGGCAGAGACAACCCGGGAGTTAAGCCGGCTCTTATGCTTCTGCCTTCTCTGCCTGTTTCCTGCGGTTTATAATCTTCTTTACTTTCTTTAACCTGAAGAGATCTTCACGTTCACGCTCTTCTATTGCGATCTTAATTCCCTTTGCCATCTCTTTGAGTTCAGGTATCACCACCTGTTCAAGGGCATTCACCCTCCTCCGGTTCATCTGGATCTCCTCCCCAAGCCTCCTGAGGGAAGTCTCGGTCTCGGCAAGTGCGATGATCAGATCCAGCTCGCGTTCGAACTTCTCGGCAACCTCATCGATTCTGCCGGAGACACCAAGCACACTATAACCCCTCTCAAACGTTCCTTTGGAGATCACCTTCTTCTCAAGGACAGGCACCGGCACTCCCATGATATTCTTCCCGGAAATATCCAGAAATACACCCCTCCGCGTTGCAAGGGCAGCAGAACGGACTGCGACAGAATCATCGACTGCCACGGCCAGGTGGAGTGAGTCGCGGGCAGAGGCATCAATTGCCTCAAGCTCTGACCGGGAGTCCGACACATCCCTCATGATCAGAAAGAATTCCTGGATCAAGGCATCCATCTTCTGCCGGAGGAGATCTTTTCCCTGTTCAGCAAGCTTGATCTGGTTCTTCACCCTGATAAGCTCCATTCGTGTCGGCTTGACCTGCTCCACCCCTCATACCTCCTGATATCCGGGATGATACTTCTCAATATAGTCCACATTGATCCGCTTGAGCTCCTCTTCCGGAAGCATGGCAAGAAGATCCCAGCCGATCTCAAGGGTCCTTTGAATCCCGCGGTTCTCATCACCCTGTGAGATGAAGGACTTCTCAAACTCATCGGCAAGCTTGAGGTATTTCCTGTCCAGCTCGGTCAGGGCCTCCTCACCGACGATCGCAACGAGCCTCCTCAGATCCCTGCCATACGCATATGAGGCATAGAGCTGATCGGCAACATTCCGGTGATCTTCCCTCGTCTTCCCCTCTCCGATACCGGAGTTCATCAGCCTTGATAAGCAGGGTAGGACATCAATAGGCGGATCTCCCCCTCTCCTGAAGAGATCCCGTGACAGCACAATCTGGCCTTCGGTGATATACCCGGTGAGGTCGGGGACAGGATGGGTGATATCGTCATCGGGCATCGTCAGGATGGGAATCTGGGTAATAGACCCTTTCTTCCCCTTGATCTTCCCGGCACGTTCATAGATCGTCGAGAGATCGGTATACATGTACCCCGGATACCCCCGCCGCCCCGGCACCTCCTCACGGGCAGTTGATATCTCCCTGAGAGCCTCACAATAGTTGATCATATCGGTTAAGATCACCAGCACATGATGGTTCAGCGTATACGCAAGGTACTCCGCAACCGTCAGGGCACACCGGGGGGTCGTCAGCCGTTCGATGGTCGGATCATTTGTCAGGTTCATAAAGAAGACCACCCGCCCAAGAGCCCCGGATTTCTCAAATGATCTCGTAAAGAAAGACGCCTCCCTGAAGGTGATGCCCATTGCAGCAAAGACCACCGAGAACTGCTCTCCCTCCCCAAGCACCCTCGCCTGCCTGCCAATCTGTGCCGCCAGTTTGTTTGCAGGAAGACCGGCTCCCGAGAATATCGGAAGTTTCTGGCCCCGGACAAGCGTATTCAGGCCATCAATTGCTGACATCCCGGTCTGGATAAAATCTTCAGGCTTATCACGGGCCACGGGATTGATCGGCATTCCATTGACGTCAACCTCCATCTCCTCGATGATATCCGGACCTCCGTCACGGGGTTTCCCGATCCCATTGAATGTCCGCCCCAGAATATCCGGGGAAAGCTTCATCATAAGAGGCCTGCCGGTGAAGATCACCCTTGTTGATCTGTTGTCTATCCCGGTTGTCCCTTCAAACACCTGTACTACCGCAACGTCTTTTGATATCTCAAGAACCCGCCCCGATCTCTCCTCGCCATCCGGGAGATAGATCCTGACGATCTCATCATATGAGACATCCTTTGCATTGGTGATAAATATCAGGGGACCAGCCACGTTGCTGATCGTCTTATATTCCCGGCTCACAAGAACAGCGGTCATTTAGTCCTCCTCCATGAGTGACGCAAAATCGCTCGCAATTCTTTCGATATGCCCTTCAACCATCCCCGCCTCGGGGAGCTCTTTCATCCGACCGATCACCTTCTTCACCGGAAGCTGCATGATCGAATCGATCCCAATACCCCTGTTCATCGCCCGCTTTGCCATCTCATGGAAGGTAAGGATCGCCTTCAGCATCCAGTACTGCTTCTCAAGTGAACAGAATGAATCAATCTCATGAAAAGCACTCTGCTGGAGGAAATCTTCCCTGATCATCCGTGAGATCTCAAGGATCAGCTTCTCGCTGTCAGGGAGAGCGTCGGGTCCCACCAGCTGGACGATCTCCTGAAGCTCAACCTCCTTCTGGAGGAGATAAATCGCCTCCTCCCGAAGATCTTTCCAGTCCTCTGCAACCTCCTTCCCGTACCAGTCCTCCAAACTCTCAAGATACAGTGAGTAGCTTTTGATCCAGTTGACAGAAGGGAAATGCCGCCGGTATGCAAGGGCAGTGTCAAGCGCCCAGAATGTCCCGGCAACACGAAGCGTATTCTGGGTGATAGGCTCTGAGAAGTCGCCCCCCGGAGGGGAGACCGCTCCGATGATGGTGATTGAGCCGATCCGTTCATCCTTCCCCCAGCAGACAACCCGGCCGGCCCGTTCATAGAATGCAGCAAGCCGGGTGGCAAGGTAGGCGGGATAGCCCTCCTCGCCGGGCATCTCTTCAAGACGTCCGGAGATCTCACGGAGGGCCTCACCCCACCGGGATGTCGAATCTGCCATCAATGCGACATCATATCCCATATCCCGGTAGTATTCAGCTATTGTGATCCCGGTATAGATCGATGCTTCACGGGCGGCAACCGGCATGTTTGAGGTATTGGCGATTAAAACTGTCCTCTCGATGAGGGGCAGGCCGGTTCGGGGGTCGATCAACTCAGGGAACTCATAGAGCACATCCGTCATCTCATTACCCCGTTCACCGCATCCGATATAGACAACAATCCGGGTATCTGACCATTTGGCAAGAGTCTGTTCTGCAACCGTCTTCCCGGTACCAAAACCACCCGGTATCATTGCAGTCCCCCCTTTGGCAACAGGGAACAAACAATCAAAGATCCGCTGCCCGGTAATGAGGAGCGTATCCGGATCCATCTTCTTCCTGTAGGGCCGGGGTTTTCGGGCAGGCCAGAGCTGCATCATCGCAATTTTCGTCCCATCATCGAGGATGCAGACCGGATCAGTGACCGTATAGTCACCCTCCCGGATCTCTGCTACCTTCCCGGATACAGACGGTGGAACCATGATACGGTGCTCGATATGGAACTCGGGAACGAAACCGATCAGATCGCCCTCCTTCACAGTGTCTCCGACAGAAACCGCCGGAGTAAAACTCCATCTCCTATTGAGATCAAGGCCGGGGGGAAAGACCCCGCGTGATATGAAATCGCCGCTCATCTCAAAGAGGACCGGAAGAGGGCGCTGGATACCATCATAGATTGAAGAAAGGAGGCCTGGACCGAGTGCAACAGAGAACTGTGTTCCTGTGCTCTCCACCTTCTCCCCCACTTTCAGGCCGGATGTATCCTCGTACACCTGAATAACCGCCTCATTCTTATCCAGCCGGATGATCTCCCCAAATAATGCATCAGTCCCAACCCGGACAACCTCATACATCATCGATCCTCTCAGCCCCTCGGCGGTTACAACCGGCCCTGATATTCGTGAAATACTCCCTGTCGTCACGCTCATCGCCTCACAACAATATTATAGCCGATCGCTCTCCTCAGAAGCCGATCGATGTAACTTTCTTTCTCCAACTGTTTTTTCCCCGATGGGATTGGAATGATGATCGGCCGGTACGACCGCTCGATCCGCTCCATGATCCTGTGATCCAGTCTCTCGATGAAATCCTCATTCATCGCAATAACGCCGGTATCATCACGGTGGAGCAGCTTTGTGACGAGTTTCTCCGCATCATCGGGGTTTGCAAGCTCGATCACTTCAACACCCGCCATCCGGAATCCGGGGGCAGTTTCCGGATCAGTGACCACCATGCATTTATACATAGGTCATCACCCTCTGCATCTCCTTTTCAGGAACCTGACCCAGGATTGAACGTGCAATGATTCTGATATTGGTGACTTCGTTCTGCTTTGCCCAGATATACCCGACCGGGATGGCAATACTCATAGGATCCTTGAGGAAGCTGCTACACCCTTTTTTGATCATAAACCGTTCCAGTTCACGTTCAAGAACAGAGATCCGCCCGAGGACGAGATCTTCCCTGCCAACCTCGGCAAGAAATGCATATGGCGTCTGGATCAGCTCTTTGACGACCTCTTCAATGGATCGTGCAGCCAACATCTGCACGAGCTGATCCAATGAGAGGTACTTTCCTCCTTCGATCAGGTAATCACCTGGTTCTTCAACATGTATTCTGTCCCGAACCACCCGCAATACCATTCTGATATTCGCAACATCGATCTCGGTCTTCAGGAGATCCAGGACAATGCCCTGGCTGTAATTATCGTCCCCTGTTAAGGCTCTGCGGGCATTCTCAAGGTAGAAGCGGTCAAGGGCAAATTCCAGGATTGCAAGATCGCGTTTCTCCAGGTACTCCTGCAACCTCCGGGTGAGGGGGCGTGCATACTCGATCCTCCAGGTGGCGAGGAGGTCGATGACAGCCCTGATATCAGGCTGCTCTGCAAATTCAATCAGTGCAGCATAATCAAGCTCTCCCGCAGGAACAAGGTTCTCCTCGATCTCATCATGATGGGCATTGATCTTCTTTCCCCGTAGGATTGTCTTGATATTCTGTAGATCCCAGCGGTTTAAGATGATCCGGATATAGATCTTCTCGTCTTCATCCAGGAAGAAACGGAGTATCTGCCTGAATTTGTAGACGAGATCCCGTCGCAATGCAGTCTCAACCTGGAGAATACCGGAGTGCTCGATACCAGCCTTCTGGAGTTCGTTTTTATAGGCTGTCTCTTCAAGCGAAGCGATGAGGGTATCAATATCCGGTTTGTTTGTCAGTTCATTGAGTGCATGATGGTCAAGGAGTCGGCTCTTCATTGCCCTGATCCGGGCATTTGCATACGAGTAATCCATCTCATCCATAACGCCTCATCCTCCATCCAGGATCGAAAAGATCTCTTTCCTGAGCACTTCCCTCGATCTCTGCAAGCGGGATTCGATGGTGTTCCTGATGATGATGGATTCATCGGTTGTACTGGCAATCACCCCACCCATCGACTCGATATCTGCAATTACCAGATGGTTTTGGTTCTCTGTTTTGAGGATGCTGTTACAGAGTGCTTCATCACGTTTGTCAACATGGAGAAGAGCGGATGCACCATCCAGTTCTGCCAGCGCCTCCAGAATGACATGTTTCAGGAACGCTTCGTAACGGGGACGATCCCTGAATCCGGCAAGTTCCTCTTCGGCACGACGAAATGTCTCCTCAAAGATCTCCTCCTTTATCTGCAATAGTTCAAGTCTGGCTTTTTCACGAGCCGCAACAATCGCTGTCCGCTCGGAGAGAGCCACATTCTTCCAGTGCTCGGGATAATGCTGTTGTAATTTTCTACCTTCGGCTCGTGCCTCCTCTTTTATCCGCGCCACCTGTGCAGCTGCATGCTCCCGAATGCTCTGGATCTCCTCCTGAGCTGATTCCTCGACTGCCTGTATCAGTTCATCAGTCATCTGCCACTCCATAACTCATTCGATTATTTGATTAACCACTGGAGAACAGCCCCGGGATTGCTCCGATATTCCCCGGCTTTCAGTGGTGCTGTTTTCCACCCCCTTTTACATGATCAGGATCATCGCGGCGATGACGAAACCAAAGATCGCAAGCGTCTCCGGAATTGCAAGCAATATCAGCATATATCCAAAAAGTTCAGGTTTCTCAGCCACCGTCCCTGCTCCTGCTGCACCGATCCTCGACATTGCGATTCCAGCACCCAGTGCTCCAAGCCCAAATGCAATGCCAGCCCCAATTGGCATACCAAAGTCCATAGTTCTACTCAACTCCTTTTGTGTACCTGATGTGTATTATTTGACAGACCCACTCATTCCCTGCACAAAAGCCCCAAAATCGGGATTCGAATCGAATATGGAGATATTGCGCACCAGACATGGTGATTGTACCATGTTGTTCATCTCACTTTCACCAAACAGGCTGTTCATATCATCGAATCAACCCCGATCACCCTTTCCAAAGGGATTATACAGTTTTCCTCCACCTTCAGAGAACTTGGGAGCAAACTCAACGATATGAAGCCTGAATGAATGGAGAGACGCAACAAACATCTTCAACAGGATATTCATCAGGTGAATTAATGCTGCGACAATCACCCCGACAATCGCTACCTCCATCATCCCTCCAAACTGGTTGGCAACCAGTGCAAGAATCACCGATGAGGTTCCTATTGCCATAATACGTGCATAGGAGAGGATATTGGAGATGAGACTGATGACTTCGATACTGGCGATCACCCCGCCGCCATAGATGATCAAGGCAAGGGCAATGATCAGCATCACAATCCCCGGGTACATCAGGATCTCCGGTATAATCTGTATAATTGCCCCGAGCAGGATAAGGATGCTGACGATGACGATGATCATCCCTGCTTTTTCACAGATATGTTTCCTGCATTCGCAGACGTACTTGGTACATCGCATCTTGGTCCATTGGTTGATGATGCCAAGGGAAAGGCCTAAGATGATATGAAATACCCCAATAGCAATTGACAGGACGAGCATCGGGATCAATGCATCCAGTCGGTGCCAGGTGACGCCCATGATCTCAAGCGGATGTAACCAGCCCATATTCTCTCCAAAATCTCCGAAGAATTCCCCGAATATGTATCCAAAAATAATCGTCGGGAACGAGGCGATGATCATCAGGTTCATGAGAGGGTGTATCCAGTCGAGCCGCTCTCCAAACTTCTTCTTCAGCAGAAGCGCAATGCCCAGAATAATGAAACCATACGCGATATCCCCTACAATCAGCCCGAAGAAGAGCGGGAAGAAGACGGCAAAGATTGGAGTGGGATCGATCTCGCGGTACTTCGGATGCGAGATAGCGCTCAGGAGATATTCAAATGGCTTCATAAACGCCGGGTTATCATAGAATGTCGGCGCTTCATCCATCATCTCAGGGCTTGCAGGCAGTTCATTGATGACAACCGAATCTCCATACCTTTCATGGAGTGTTTTCTTTGTGGAATCCAGAAATTTCCTTGGAATCCACCCGAGCATCACAAAGGTGTAATCGGTCTGGCCGAATTTGTTGAAGACCTTGATCTCTTCATGCCTGTCTTTTAAGAGGCGGGCAAGTACCGCAACCTCATCCTGCCAGGTGAGTGAGAGTTCCCTGAGTTCTTCTTCAACCTCCAGGACTTCTTTGACGGCAGCAACCCGTCTCTCTTCATTGAGAAGAAGGATCTCATTCAGCGGACGATTCAGATATTCATTCGGAAGCCTGAGTTCGTTGACATTCTGTGAATAGAGAAAGGTATGGACATCGCTGGAATACTTTCTGTTAAAGACGACGACGGTAGCAATAGTATCTTCATCAATTGGGGCTGAGATCAGCTCACACTGGTTATGTGTGATCCTGGTGAGTTTCTCCTTGATCAACTCGAGGATTCCTTCAAATTCTCCCTGGATCAGGATAATGGTAATCTCAAAGCCCTCAAGTGCAGGAATCTGCCCTTCTATAGGTAGGATCTTCTCTATTACCGTCTGGTATCGGGAGAGGTTTGCGATAGTAAACTCAAGATCGGTCTTCCGGGTAATGAGATCCCGGGTTTTAGCCTCAAGTTCATGGATTACCTCCTGAGCCCGTTCAAGGATTGATTCCTGGCCCTTTTGGCTTAATATTTGTATTATCTCTGTTTGTTTTGTAAGATCCGGGGGTTTTTTTGGAAGAACCAGCTGTATACCTTCAATTTTTGAGAGGTTTGCAGCAATCGTATCTGCCTCTTTAGCCTCAACTTTCTGAAGGATGATCCCTCCCTGTTCATGACTTCGTGAGGCATCTTCCAGATGGATGGTTCCGACCTGGTAGAGCGTATCAACGATAGACTCGAGATCCTTCTTCGGACCCAATACCTGAACCTTAACCATCCTCTGGAGCATCGCCTACGACCCGGCCCCTACATATTCTACGAGTGTCTCCACCGCTTTTTGTATATTCTTCTCCCATCGGTTGCGAATGGCGAGTTCTTCCTCCCGTCTCCATTCGGCAATAGCTTCAATTTCTTTATTTATCGCCTCGATCTCCTTCTCATAGTAGATTTTGCCTTCTTCTTCACCTGCCCCGACACATCGCATAATGATTTCTTCGGCCTCTTTTTTCGCCTCTTCGATCATTGCAGCTGCTTCAGATCGGGCCTCCTCAATCAAGACATTCATCTCGAGTTCTTTCTTCCGGATTGTCTGCAGGAGCGATTGTTCAGACACCATATCTTACCAACACCATTTGAGGTCTATCTATACTTCCTGATGGTCAGCAGTATACCGAAGTTGCCACCTCCGGTCAGGCTGACTCTGTTCTTATACACCCAATGCAGCCCTGCCTATCTCATCCCTGAAAATCGGATGCTGGGGGGCAGCTCTTCGCCCTCCGAAAATCAGGTTGGAACCGGGCTGAGTGGGAGTTTTAACGTGATGGTTACCTCCATTTTCCGGCGGCTGCAGCCATCGGAAATCAAAGGTGTAATTGTAATAAAAGTATTTATAACTTTTCTAAAAACTCATTAGGAAGAGCCTCCATTGTTTAAATTATTCAAATTAAAGTAGAGAGCGCTATATAATACGCGCCATTAAAATCCCCAATATTACGTTATTTTCTAAAAAATAGAGAATTGATTTTAAATTTCTGTGCGCAAGATTATTTGAAGACCATAATGTAGTGTATCAGGCATCTGAAGTTGTGCGCCCGAATATCTCGCTGAGTTGATTCAGTGCCTCTTTCTTTGGGAGCATACCATTCTTCACGGAATAACCCATTCGAACAATCGACAGGATATCATTCAGTTTCAGCCGTGAGAAGGAGTAGCTCTTCCATGTCTCCCGATCGGCCTGCAACCAGAGTTCCTCAAGCATCAGGCGCAGTGACCCGACATCCTCCTCGGAGATATCATTCCATTTCTTTCCCTGTGCAGAACGTATGATTGCTATTGCCCCTTCAACACTCTGCTGCTGCTTGAGTTGGAATACCCTCCTCCCAACCTCATCACGTTTCACATCCGGCATGCATGGTAGTGTATCGCACGGGTATAAGAGCGTTGGCACCATTGGTAATCCCCCGCCCTACAGTTTCTATCACACAAAAAGCCAGAAGATAGCCACACGCCCAAGAGCAGAAACGCTGAATTGAAATAGCCCGGACTGACGATTTCATCGAGACAAAACGAAAACATCAAAATTTATTTCGTCCTTAACCACTCATATGAATTTATGGTTGGCGCCAATTTCAATCCGGTGCTCCTCATCGGGATAGTATATGCAATCACCATCTCAATTGTCTCAGCATACCTCTGGGCAAGTGGCCGCTTCTCTGCAAGAGTCAGGTACCTGCTCCTCATCATCACCATCATACTCGGGTTTGCCACGTTCTCTCCGATGATCCCACATCAGTTCCAGACGATCATCGAGCGCCTTGCAGATGGAGAGCGTATCGGCATCATCCTCTTTTCCGGAGTTATCGGACTTGGCATCCTTACGCTCCTTGCTGCCCTCTTTGGCCGCCACTTCTGCGGGTACCTCTGCCCAATCGGAGCAGTACAGGAGGCTGCCTACACCATCCCGACAAAGAAGATTCCCGTGCAACAGAAAGGTATCCTGATTGCGATCCGTGCCTTCTTCCTTGTTGCCATAATTGGAGGGGCATTTCTCTTCGGGATCGAGCTCCTCGACTATTTCGGCTTCTCGGACTTCTTTAAGCTCACGCTCTCGGCAGGAACACCCGTATTTATCGTAATTCTCCTCATTTCCATCCTGATATACCGCCCGTTCTGCAGGATTATCTGCCCTGTCGGGGCAATCCTCCAGGCGGGAGCGTTTCCAGCTATATATAAGATCAGGCGGACAGACGCATGCATTGAATGCAGGAAATGTGAGAAGACATGCCCCACAAACGAGGTGAAAGCAGAAGATAGTAAATCTGAATGTTACCTCTGCCGCCGGTGCATTGAGATCTGCCCGGAGGATGGGGCACTTGTGTACAGACGAAAGAAGGTTTGAGAGAGAATGAATAAGAGCGTCTGCCCCGTTCTCCTGATCCATGGATGGAACAGCCATCCCGGGATCTGGAAAAGAATGATTGCCGGACTGGAAGCAGCCGGGATACCTGCATGGAACTTCGGTTATGCTGAAAATCCCGATCCTCACCCGGTCACCGTCGCAGAAGATCTCCATGATTTCATCGCTGATATGCGGAGGAAAAACCGGTACCAGGGTGAGATCGACATCATCACCCATTCAATGGGCACCCATATCACCCGGTTCCTCCTCGAAGTCCAGGATGGGAAGGAGAAGGCTGAGAGGGTGAGGCAGTTCATCGGGATCGGCCCCCCGAATAATGGATCGTCAATGGCAGAACTCTTCTGCGATCCCATCTACGGGGAGGAGATGATCCGGTTGCTCGAAGGCATCTTTGTTCCTCCGGGATATGATCCCGGAGACGACAGCCTTGTGCAGGAGGTCCGCCCCGGCAGTGTCACCATGGCTACATTGAAGTCTGCGGGGCTCAGGGATGATATTCGCTACCGGTGCATCCTCAGCAGGAATATCACCCATACAGAATCATTTTTCCCAATACTCGCCGGAAGAACATGGATCTTTCACGAGGATGGAACATGGGAAACGACATTTGACGGGGATGGTGTGATCCCACATTCAGACTCGATTATGCCCGGAATCCAGCCGGAGATCATTCCTCTTGACAATTCGCTCTTTACAAACTGCCCGCACCAGTTCTGCCATGGCAATCTTCCGAAGAATCCGGAAGTGATCCAGTGTGTCATAGGATACCTGACCGGAACAGAGAACGAAAACTGCTCTTTCTGATAAAACCACATACGCAAGACCACCCATACAGACCCTTTTTATACTACAACCAACTACAAACACCTGTTGAAAGGCATGAGTTTCATGCCATTTACGGAGAGAGTGATATCATGACAACAAAGAAGGAAGTAGAGGAGAAGGTTGCTGAGACTGCAACAGATCTGGAAGAGAAAGCCCAGAAAGAGTTTGAAGAGCTAAAGAAAGAGGCAGCAGCTGCCATGGAAGAGGCAGCAAAAAAACTTAAAAATGCCAGGAGCAAGATCGAAGGCGAGGATCTTGAGGCCCTTGTGAAGGATATGGAAAAGACCCTGCAGAGCCTCGTGCCAGAGAAGATGCCGGATACCGCTGAAGTGCAGGAGAAGGTCAAAGAAGTCATTCACGAGGCTGAAGAGACGATTAAAAACGTTGCAGAGAAAGAAGCAGAGATGATCCAGGAGCGGGTTGAGACGGTCGAGAGTTTCGTTTCAGATCATCCGATCGCTTCCATCAGCATCGCCGCCGGGGCTGGGTTCATGATCGGCCTGATTGCAGCAAAACTCAGGTAATCCTGTATGAAAGAGAAGAAAAAGAAGAAAGCCGGTAAGAAAGGTACCTCCCGGGATCCTATCTCCTGTATCAGGAGGCACCCGATCCCTGCCCTCTTCTTTACATTCCTCGGCGGAATAGGAATTGGTGCCCTCATAGCATATAAAATCAGAAAGATCGGGGAATCAAGGGCAGAGGAGGAGAAGAAGAGACAGGGAGGAATCGCACCACTTCTTATGACACTTGTCACCCCCTACATCCTCCGCCGCATCCTCCGGATGATAACCGGATAAATTATCAGGCGGCGGGAGGCGTCCCGGCTTTCCTCCAGCCACCGGAAGGCACCCTTATTTGAAACTCCGCCCCTTCGCCGGCTGTTCCTGTTTCAGCAATGGTGATCCCGGTGATCGAGAGGATCTCTGAAACCAGGTAGAG
>LDZU01009375.1_pt1 | contig 20033 bp, 18 predicted proteins | sample 615531 | NCBI WGS metagenome assembly LDZU01 (sample SAMN03408293, study PRJNA278302) | terrestrial metagenome | isolation source: oil reservoir sample SB2 | place: USA: Alaska, North Slope, Schrader Bluff formation | collected 2011-09 | reverse complement strand
CCGCCAGTAACCACTATGCCAGCTGGCAACTTACTGTCATCTAGTAAACCTGCCTTGGCTAATTCTTCTAACACCAAAGTAAAAATCTCTTTAATTCTTGGCTCCATTACTACATCGGTCACAAACTTTCGAGAAATAGGATCGTGATTATTAATGCCCACTTTTTCTGGATCGAGCAAATCAAATTTTTTCTTACGTTTAGTAAATTCAGCTTTTGACTCTCCTGGAAGAGGAATTAGCTTGACTTCTTCGTCGCTACTTAAATAAAGTTTGAGTTTTTCTGCATCCTCTAATGAAATACGCAACCCCGAAGCAATATCCTGAGTAATATATTTGGCTCCGACTGGAATGACGGCTGAAAATTCCAAAACCCCTTCAACATAAGCACAAATGCTAGTAGTCCCAGCACCAATATCTATTAAAACCGCACCCAATTCCTTTTCGGTCTCAGTCAGAGCTGTTTCACTAGCCGATAAAGCGGAAAAAACAAAAGCATCTACGTTTAAACCCAAATCGGCCATACACTTTTCAAAATTACGTAAACTAGTCGACAAGCCAGTGATAATATGAGTTTCCGCCTCTAAACGCACGCCCATCATCCCCACTGGATCTTTAATTCCTTCCTGTGAATCAACTTTAAAATCTTTGGGAATGACGTGAATAATCTCCCTCTCACTCGGTAAAGAAATAGCCCGAGCTGCTTCAATTACTCGATCGACATCTGAAGCAGAAATTTCTTGATTTGGGGAAGAAACAGGCACCACACCCTTCGAGTTTTTGTAACGAATATAAATACCAGAAACAGATAACACCACATTTTTCACTGCCAGACCAGCCATCCGCTCGGCAGCATCTAAACTTTGACCAACCGTACTCAGCGCTTCTTCCAAATTGACAATCGTGCTCCGTCTCACTCCTCGAGAAGGAACCACGCTAAAACCAAGCACTTCCAACTTATTAGCTTCATTAACTTTGGCAATTAAAGTCACACACTTATCGGTACCCAAATCAATAGCGCTGATAATATTATTTTTACTCATATTAACTATCTCTCATCATACAGAATTTGCTCGACACTGTCGAGAACAAAAACCCTCAAATTTGTTCTCTAATGACCGGCAAATTAAAACGCATATCCAAAAACCCTTTGTTTTCAATTTCAGTAATGACTGCCTCATCAAGTAAAATTAGTGAAAGATTTTGCATACTTTCTTCTGGATTAATGTCTTTATCTAAAATTACTAACCAAGATTTTCCTAAATCCAATTTTAATAATCCGTCGTTTTCCCAAATCAAGCTTTTAGCAGTAATCTGATATTTTTCTAAACTATTTTTTAAAGCCAAAAAAAACTGGTGATAATCTTCTTCTAAGTGACGTTGATTTTTGTCTAAAATTTCCTCTGGACCCCGATAGTAAATTGCAAAAAGTGCTTCTTGACCATGATCTTTTTTTAAGTTGTTGTTCTGATTTAAAATATAACTTTGTTCCTGCTTATCCTCAGTGATGACAATCAGCCGATAATCTGGTAATTTGCTATCTAAATGTAAAATAAGTGTATTAGGCGCTTTTTTTTCTAAGGAAGATAATTGATAAAGTTGCTGATAATCAACACTCTGGGCTAACTCTTGCCAAATATCTGCTGCAAAAAAATCATAAAATATTAATGACTTACCTGAGAAGTTTTTCTGCAATTGTTCGCAAACACTCGCTAATTCTTCTTGATCGGCACTATCCTGGGAACATTCAACCGTTTTTACTCTCAAAGTAACTAGGATTAGTAAAAAACTAACAACTAGGGTTAGAGAAAAATAAAGATAATTAAAAAATTGCTTATGGTTGACAGACATCGACTAGTAATTGATAGATTTTGGCTTCAGCTTCTTGATGAAATTTTAGCTTAGCCAGTTTTTGACGCATTTCTTGATGGTGCTTGTGCACAGTGGTTATTGCGTTAAGCAATGATTTAGCGGTTAGATTTTGCTGATCAACAATAATCGCTCCCCCGACTTTAACCATCATTTTAGCATTCAGCACTTGTTCGTTGTTGTGGGTATTGGGGAGAGGAATCAAAATTGAGGGTAATTTGGCTAAACATAATTCCAAAATCGTATTAGCACCAGCTCTACTCACCGCTAACACTGAGTGTTGATAGAGCCAAAATAATTCTTCTTCCTCAATCCATTGTCTAACAAAATAGCGATTTTGCATTTTTTTAGGCAAAGTAGATTTAATTTTAGACAATTCTGCTGGGAAATTTTTTAAACTATTGGCACGCCCACACTGATGAACAACCGTAAAATCTTTGAGTAGATCATTTAAGACTAATTTCACTATATTATTAATCACAAAAGAACCTTGGTTCCCACCCATAATTAAAATGATCTGGTCCGTTTTACTTGGCAGATAGGCCGGTTTTTTTAAGTTTTTTTGGAAAATTGCTTGGCGCACTGGATTACCAGTCACATAAAAATTATCTTTTTTCATATATTGGCTGGTCTGAGGAAAAGAAATCGCCACTTTATCGGCTAAATTAGCAATAAATTGATTAGCTTTGCCCATGGCGATCGTTTGCTCATGAGTGACAACTGGAATTTTTAAACTTTTGGCAGCCAGAACAAATGGAACAGCTAAATAAGAACCAAAAGATAAGAGAACATCAGGTTTCTCTTGTCTTAAAATTTTCCGAGCTTTACCCACGGTTTTAGGAAAAGTAAAGATTGCTAAAATCAAATCAATAATCGAAGAATTAACAAATTTAACTGCTGCAAAAGGAATAAATTTAACACCTCGCTTCTTGACTTCCAGTTCTTCAACCGCTTTTTGTTTTAAGCGCTCTTGACTATATAAGCGACCAAGAAAAACCAACTGATCATCAGCATGGGAAACTTGAATGTAATCAATCATCGCTAAAGCTGGGGTTAGATGGGCTCCAGTCAAGAAAATCTTCATCATTTTATCTTAACATTTTGCTTTTGCTTTTACTAATATTGAGTAAAATTGCCGACACAAAGAAAACACTGACTAGTGCCGAACCACCTTGAGAAAAAAATGGCAGTGGCATACCAGTGAGGGGCAGGATCGCTACCACCGCCCCCAAATTAAACAAAAGTTGGGCAGCAATCCAAGCCAAAATGCCATAAAATAATAAAAATTGATACGAGTTAATTTTTTGTTGCTTAATCATCGCTTCAGCGAGAAAAAAATAGGCAGCAAACAACAAAACAATTAGCGAAGAACCAACAAAACCCACCTCTTCAGCGATAATGGCAAAAATTGAGTCACTGCTGGCCTCTGGGACATAGGCATATTTTTGCTGAGAATTACCAATCCCTCGACCAAACCACGAACCAGCTCCCAAGGCCAACAACACCTGATGACTATGATAAGCTTCGGCTTGAATATCGACATCTTGTTTAACAAAACTCATCAACCGCTCACGGCGGTAAGGGATTAATAAAATAGCAATCAATCCCAAAATAAAGGACCCCATTACGACTAGCGCAAAGAACTTAAGATCTACCCCAGACAAGAAATACATCACCATTGCGCTGCATACAATTACTAACAGTGAACCAAAATCTGGTTGTAATAATAAAATGAGGCTTGGCCAAATGAGAAAAAAAACGAAACTTAATAAATTGGTTTTTTTAGCCAATAAGCTAGCATAAAAATTAATAAAAAAGAATTTAAATATTTCTACTGGCTGAAAACTATAACCAAAAACATTGATCCAGCGGCTAGCACCATTAAGGGTCAATCCTAAACCAGGAATTAAAGGCAAAGCTAATAAAATTAATCCCAAAACATAAAAAGCTAAAGCTAATTTTTGAAAAATTTGTAAATTAATGAAAAAGGTAATACTAGCTAAAACAATCGATAAAACCAGCCACTTAGCTTGCTGAGTCACAAAATAATAGGGATGATTAAACAATCTCACACTCTGCACCGTTGAAGCTTCAAATAAAAAAAACAACCCAGTGACGGCTAGAATTAAAACTAGGATTGTGAATCGCCAATTTGCTTTTGACATCAAAATAATTTAAATAAAAGCCAACCACAAGCCAAAGAGGGTCAGCATAATTTGTATTAGCCAAGCTCGTTGGACAATTTTTGGTTCATCCCACCCATGTTCTTGCAGGGTAAGATGTAGGGGAGCAGCTGGCAGAATTTTTCTTTTCAAATATTTTTTAGATAAAAGTTGTAAAAGCGAACTCATAATCTCCAAGACGAAAATAAAACCAATAATAAGTAAGGTAAAGACCTTGCCCAACAATAAACCAATAACCGCCAAAGTCGCTCCAAAAGCCAAGGAACCAACATCGCCCATAAATAAACGAGCGGGGTAAACATTAAAATAAAGCAGAGAAATTAATGATCCTAACCACAGAGCGATAAAAACCGACAATGGAACATCCAAGATACTCGAAGATAAAATCCATAAACCAAATAAAGCAACCATCAATAAGCCTGAAGCTAAACCGTCTAAACCATCAGTGATGTTGACTGCGTTGGTAAAAGCCACTATGACAAAGCTCGCAAAAGGAATATAAACCCAACCCAATTCAAAAGTGCCAATAAATGGAATGTGTAATATCGAAATACCTAATTGAAAATAAAGCATTAAGGAAATAATTACAGCCAAAATTATTTGCAAAATTAATTTTTGTCTTAGCTTCAAACCAAAAAATTTAGTTTTATCAAAGGAAAAAATTTTCTTCAGATCATCATATAAACCCAAAATCGCAAATGATAAAAAAGTGAAAAACAAGACATTAATTTCCACTTGATTGTTTTGATGCAGTGATGTTACTTCAATGCCAAAATAATTTAAGAGAGGAATCATCAGCGCAAACAAAATTGAAACTAACACCACAATTAACAACCCGCCGCCCACCGGTACCCCAGCTTTGTTCTTGTGAAATTTATCATAAATTGGCGTTCGCTTGCCAAAAGCGTCTTTGGTTTGCTGTTGCGCGCGGCGAAACTTGAGTTGATAAAGTAAATTAATAAAAGGCACAACTGCCATACTGGTCACAATAAAAGAAAATAATAAAATCCCTAAAAATAAAACTATTGACCCCATCTCATTTCCTTTCAATATTGGCACCCATTAACACCAATTTTTCTTCAATGGCTTGGTAGCCTCGCTCAATTTGTTCAATATTTCTCAGAACTGTTTGTCCTTTTGCTGCAATCGCTGCCAACAAAATGGTGGCACCAGCTCGTAAATCGTGAACGGTAAACTCTCCACCGGTAAAATCAACTGGACCAAAGATTTTAATGGCGTGAAAATCTTCTGGACGATTGTCCGACCAATTAAAATTATAAACTTTTTCTGGATGTTTTACTTCTGGATTAAAATATTCAATTTTGGCACCCATTTGCTTAAGATGTTCAACATATTGAAAACGGCTTTGCATTACTGTTTCATGAATAATGCTTTCACCATAACAATGACAGAGTAGGGTAGCAAACAGGGGTTGCCAATCAGTCATAAAACCAGGATGAATGTCTGTTTCAATATCCGTTGCCTGAAGCGCTCCTTTGTAAAAAAAGCGAATCCCATAGTTACCAATTTCATAACCAGCGCCCACTTCATCAAGCTTTTCCAAAAAGGCAGTTAAATCTTGGTGGCGAGCATTTTCAACCACAATGTCGCCTCGAGTAATAATCGCCGCACAAGCATAACTCACTGCTTCATTTCGATCAGGCATCACTCGATGAATTGCTCCATGTAACCGCTCCACCCCCTCAATCTCAATTTTTCGAAAAGACCGTCGGCGAATTTTGGCGCCCATGGCATTTAAAAAGGCTATCAGGTCATCGATTTCCGGTTCTAAAGCAGCATTTTCAAGTAAAGTTTTACCTTCCGCCAAAGTGGCCGCCATAATCAAAGTTTCTGTGCCGGTATGAGTGTTTTTCTCGAAAGTGTAGTGACAAGCTCTCAATCTTTTTTTTAGCTGATTGCTATTAATTTTTGCCTCAAGCATTTCGCCATTTTGCGAAAAAACCACCCCCATCTTTTCTAAACCTTGAAGGTGTCGATCTAGCGGTCTCTTACCAATTTGATCTCCTCCAGGAAGAGGAATGGCTGCTTCACCAAACCTAGCTAAAAGCACTGGTAAAAACAAGGATGACGCTCGTGATCGTTTGCCATATTGACCATCAACGTGGCTAAAACGGAAATTTTGTGGATCAATAAATAGGGTGTGCTCACCAGCACTATAAGCACGCGCACCCAATTCATTGATAATTTTTTTAACCATATCAACATCTGCTATATCTGGTAAATTTAACAAACGGCTCTCACTATTAGCAAGCAGTGAAGCAATCATTAATTTATATGAGGCGTTTTTTGCTCCACCAACACGGATACTGCCATGCAGTGGGGTGTTACCTTGAATGTGAAAAGCGGCTGTTGCAGCTGAGTTCATGTAAGCTTTCTCCATTAATCATTACCTAAATAAAAAACTTCTTCCTTCAATTCTACCTGAAATTTGTCTTTTATCTTAGTTTGAATTTTTTTAATTAATTTCTTTAAATCCTTAGTCGAAGCAGAAACTGCTGATTTCTCGGCTTTGTTAACGATAAAAGCAGCATGTTTAACACTCACCTCAAAAGCACCTTCTCGAGAATTTTTTAAACCAGCCTGATCAATTAAAAAGCCAGCTGGAATAAATTCTTGCTCGGCAAATTGAGGAAATAGCTTTTTTAGATAAGCCGAGTTTCGCGGATTTTGAAAAATACAACCAGAACTGGGTAAATTAAGTGGTTGACTGGCTAAACGTCGAGTCTGAGCTTCAATAAGTTTTTCTTTAATTGTTGATGGCTCATCTTTCTTTAAAAGAAAAGTAGCCGATAAAATAACTAATTGTTCATCTTCCTGAAAAATCGAATGTTCATAAGAGAAATGACAATTTTCATGTGAAAATATAATCTCTTTATTACTTTTCACATGAAAAGCTGTGACTTTATCAACATAATCGCCAATTAGATAGTTCAAATAGTGAGCGTTATTATAAATAGCGCCACCAACTCTACCAGGAACACCAATAAAACCTTCCAAACCTGTAGCATTTAAATAGGCCGACTTACTAACCAACTGACTAGTTTTCGTGCCGGCTTCAACCCCCAAAACTACGCTGTCTTCGCTGTCTTCTAAAACTTTAAAACCCTTAGCAGCCATTTGTAAAACTAGACCCTTAACTCCAGCATCAGCGACTATTACATTACTCAAACCACCAACGATCGTCCAGGGGATTTCATTTTTATAACAAAAAACTAAGATTTTCTTTAATAATTCAACATCTGTAACTTTATAAAAAATTTCCGCAGGACCACCTAATTTAAAATAACTAAGCCTGGCTAGCAAATAATCAAAAGACCAATCTATATCTGGAAAATGTTCTTTTAATAAACGTTGATTTGTTGTCATTATTAACTATTGTACTGGTTTTCTTAACAATTACTCAAGGGTAATATACAAAATGATTGAGAATAAAAAAAGACACAAAAAAAACTAAAAACCGGCTGGATATTCCGCTTTTTTAATTAGCTTTATTTCTTGGATTGGCCAATAGCGCAGAAAAACACGACCCACAATTTCATCTTTAGCAATCGGCCCCCAAAAGCGTGAATCACTTGAGTGCGGTCGATTATCACCAGATACAAAATATTCGTCTGGAGCTAAATAAATTTCTTCATCTAAAGTCGCTCGACCAGGTAGAATTTCAAAATTATCGGGAATATATGGTTCTGGTAATTTCTGACCATTAATCCAAAAGGCGTTATCATGCACGGCCACTCGGTCTCCTGGAACAGCAATAATCCTTTTAATGAAATCGCAGCCCGTTCCTTCAACACAGCCCGCTGCTGGAGGAGCATGAAAAACCACCACTTCACCCCGCATCGGCTCGCGAAATTTATAAGAAATTTTATCAGTCATGACATGTTCACCATCCTGAAAATTGGGAATCATTGACTGTCCATTAACTTGATGAGGCTGCATTAAAAACAAATAAACCACTAAAAAAATTGACAGTGAGATTGCCACTGTTTCTACTAAATCTAAAAAACCGCCAGCAATTTTACTAAGGAACTTTGTTGCCATAGTTTTTTATTCTAACGCTGATTATCACTAGCTGGCAAGAGCAAAAGATTGCTTTATAATGAGGTCATGGGTTACAAACAATATGCAATTGCTGGCTTTTCGATTCAGAGCCTCCAAAAAGTTTTTATTTTTTTTCTTAATTTCCTAAAAATTATTGTTTTAGCAAGATTACTCAAACCAACTGATTTTGGACTCTTTTCTTTAGTAATGATCGCCATTGGTTTAACAGAGAGTTTTACTCAAACGGGAATTAATACCACCATTGTTCAATCCAAAAAAGATATCAACTATTTTCTCGATACCGCCTGGGTAATTGCCATCATCCGTGGGTTTTTAATTGGCTTAATCATGTTAATTTTAGCTGTCGCGATGAGCAACTTTTATCAAGAAGATTTATTACTGCCCTTAATAACAGTCGCTAGCCTAATTCCAATCATTAAAGGTTTTATCAACCCAGCTATAGCTCAATGGCAAAAAAAATTTCACTTTGCCAAAGAAGGTTTATATCATGCTATCCACCTGACCAGTGAGGTGCTGATGCAAATTGTACTAGCTTTGATATTGAAATCAGTCTGGGCTCTGCTTGGCGGGGTAATTTTGGCCGCTTTAGTAGAGGTCATTGTTTCTTTTATTATGAATCCACAGCGTCCAAAATTTCACTATCAAAGTGATCGAGCTCGACATATTTTTGGCAATAGTAAACCGCTGATGGTGGCTAGCGTGCTTTCTTATCTCAATGATAATGCAGATGACTTTTTGATTGGCAAAATGCTCAACGCTCACCAATTGGGTATTTATCACAATTCTTATTCACTGAGTCATAAAGTCAATTATGAATTGTCCAAATCAGCTCATCATGGCTTAATGCCAGTTTTCTCCAATTTACACAAAGAGCATGAGCAATCGAGATTGAAGCGAGCTTTTAAAAATTCATTTTTTAGCACTTTTTTGCTGAGTTTAATTGTTAGCTTACCGCTCATCATTTGGCCAAGTTTCTTTGTGCGTTTGATCTTGGGTGACCAGTGGCTAGAAGCTAGTCAAATTATGGGAATCCTGGTACTGGCTGGCTTAATCCATAGCCTATCAAACATTGTTTACGCGCTGCAAATTGCCCAAAAAAGATATTTGCCAATGAATATTCATCTCTTTGTTTCATTGTTGTTGATGATTGCTGGAATTATTATTTTGACCCCAACTTATGGTCTTTATGGTGCTTGTCTAGCTATTTTATTAGCCAGAGTGATTAGTCTGCCAATTAGTTTATTGTCGATTAAGAAAAATTAATGTTAGTCAAAAATCTAACTATCGTCATAATCAACGATCGCCAAGATCAGCTTTTTGAGCGAGCACTACTCAGCGCTGCTATTGCTGAAGAAATTATTGTTTATGATCAAGCCAGCCACAATGATTGGTCAACTTTAGAAGAAAAATTAAAAAAAATTAATCCTCAGCTTAATTTTCGCTTAATTATTAGAAAAAATCCGATTGTAGATTTTGCTTCCCTGCGGAACAAAGCCATTGCCAAAGTTCATACTCCGTGGTTAATGTTTTTGGATAGTGATGAAATTTTAAGCCAGAAAAACTTACACAAACTGCCTGCACTACTTAAAAATGAAAAAATTAGTGCTTATCGATTAAAAAGAGTTGATTTTTTTCACGAGAAAAAGTTGCGCTTTGGCGAAACCGGTAGTTGCTCAATTATTCGCTTAGCAAAAACAAATACTATTAGATATCAACGGGCAGTACACGAAATTCCTGTAATTGCTGGCCGAGTAGCGAATAGTTATTTAGAAATCAAGCATTACCCTCATGACAATCTAGATGATTTTTTAAAAACTATTAATCATTACGCCAAGCTTGAAGCTAGTTATCGCTTTAGTGAAAAATATTATTATCCACAACTAAAAATAATTTTTGAATTGTTGATTTATCCAATTGCTAAATTTTTAATCAATTACTTTTTTAAACTGGGTTTTGCCGACGGCTTTGCCGGACTAGCATATGCAGTTTTGATGAGTTTTCATTCACTGTTAGTTAGAATTTATCTTTATGAAAAATATTTTCTTAATTAGTTTTTTACTATTATTTGCCGGTGGAGAATTAGGAAAAATCTACATCAGTCAATATTTAGCCATTTACTTACATGATTTTTTAGTCTTTTTTTATCTAATATTTAACTTAAAATCACTAAAAAAAATTATATTAAATTTAAAAAAAATAAAAAAAATTAATAAAAAAATATTTTTGTTACTTTTAATCAACATTATTTTCGCAGTTACCTATAGTATCTGGCAAAACCAGTTTCAATTTAATAGTTTTCTCTACTTGGGTCGAGCAATTGCTTATTTTTTGTTTGTGATGCTATTGAAAAAAAATTATGGTCAAAAAAAGGTCGTGCAAATTTTCCGCAAGGCCTCCTTGATTATGCTTGGCTTAGGCTTGTGTCAGTACCTTTTCTTACCAGACTTAACTATGTTTTATTATCTAGGTTTTGATGATCATTTTTATCGATTAACCGGCTCTCTCCTAGATCCAAATTTTACGGCATTAATTTTTGTTTTTAATTGGCTCTATTATGTCAACCAGCCCAAATTAAATAAAAAGAATATTTGCCTCAGCATTCTGTTTTTGCTTGGTCTTGCTCTCACTTATTCTCGTGCTGGCTATTTAGCTTTGATTTTGTCTGGAATTTATTTATTGTTAAAAAGTCAAATGACCAAACGCCGACTAATCGCATTAAGCTTAATTGCTTTTTTAAGCTGTTTACCATTTTTACCTAAGGGCTCTGGCGGAGAAGGAGTCAAATTACAACGCACCAGTTCAATAACGGCTAGACTGATTAATGCGCGAAAATACATTCAAGACAATGAGCGATTAGCCATAATTTTTGGCCACGGACCTTATCAACCACATTATCAATTTAATCAGGAAGGGCTTGTTAGTCACGCTCGCTTCAGTGATAATTTCTTAATCTTTCTTTATAACAGCTTTGGCCTTGTGGGCACTACTTTAATATTAATTTTGTTAAGCCAGGAAATTAAAAATAAATCAAAGAAAAAACAATATTGGCAATTAAGCTTGCTGATCGCCCTATTAACTCATAGTTTGTTTAATAACAATCTGAGTCAAGCTTTTATTTCTTTACTATTTTGGGGTTTTTATCTTTAATTGTTGAGAAATTCTACTTTAATTTCGAGTTCACTCTGATTTCCAGCCCGGTCAACAGCTACAAAGCGCAAGACATTTTCACCTTCATCTAAATAATGGGTAGTGGAAAATTGACCTGCTTCATCAACAACAATTAATCGATCATTTAAATAAATTTTTGCCAGAGGTTCGGTTTCACCACTCACACGCGTGGTGCGGTTACGCTTTAATTCAATCACACTGTCCGGTTCTGGTTCAGTTATAGTAATCATTGGTGGTTCATCGTCGAAAATAACATCATAAGTTCTAGTTTGCAGTGACTCAGTACCCAGCTTATTAATAGCATAAATACTTAATTGGTTTAAACCTTCTTCTAATTGTACTTTTTGACTAAATTCACCCGCATCATTAACTTCTTTTTCTTCAATTTGCTCCCCATTTAAAACAAAAACCACTTTGGCGTCTGAATCAGCATATCCCTCTAAAAGAATTTGCGCACTAAAAGTCGCTTCAGGTGGTGCTTCAAATAAAATTGGAGCAGGCGGGGGCAAATCATCTTCAACAATGTTGGTTTGTTCATCACCAAAAAAATTGAAGAATAATCTGATTAAATTAGGCACAATGATAAAAATAAAAAAAACTAAGAGTGCAATTGCTAAAAAAATAAAAAAAATAGTTTGTTTGCGCATTTCTTTCTCTTGTTTTTTGATCAAGCGCGAACTACCTCGTTTTTTTTGGCTTTTATTTTTATAAACGGAAGAATATCGACTAGAACGTGACATATTATCTATTCAATCATAACACAATACAAAATTGTTCTGGGAGCCAAAGGTGGGGATCGAACCCACGACCTGCGGTTTACGATACCGCCGCTCTAGCCAACTGAGCTACTTTGGCATTTCAACTTAAGCTAGTGAGCGACCGAAGGGAGTCGAACCCTCACCTCAAGCTTGGGAAGCTCGCATTCTACCGCTGAACTACGGTCGCAATAGCTCTATTTTAGCATTATTATTAATAAAGAAATAAATCTTTTTTAAAATAAAAAAAGACCACGCGGTCTCTTAATTATTCTTTATTTTTTGCGACCCCGACCGGGCTCGAACCGGCGATCTTCTCCGTGACAGGGAGATATGTTAACCAACTACACCACAGGGCCTCTTTAAGCTGCGCTTGGATTATAAAAGGAAATTATTAAAACTGCAATAAACAAGCGTAAATTTATAAACAAGCGTAAATTGATAACAAGCGTAAATTGATAAAATAAGCTATAATAAAAAAAAGAAAGAAAGGAATTTTATGTTAATTTATTTAGTCATAGCCCTAGTTGTTATTGCTCTCTATGTAATGAGTGTCTACAACGGTCTGCAACGCCTTAAAACCCAAATTAAAGCCAGTGTTCAAGAGATTGGCAACCAATTAAAGCGTCAAGCTGGTTTAATCCCTGGTCTGGAAAATGCGGTTAAGGGTCAACTGAAGCACGAGAAGGGCATTTATCAAATGTTAACTGATGCACGTAAATCGACTGTAAAAGCGGAAAAAACAGGCAACAGTGAAGACATTAATCAAGCGATTAGCGATATCCAAAAATTAATCCCACAAATTCAAGTAGTGGTCGAAAGCAATCCAGAATTGAAAGCCAATGAAGCGATCACTAAATTCATGGATGAGCTAACTGATACGGCTGACAAACTGACTTACGCCAGAAGAAGTGTCATTGATCTATCTCAAAGCTATAACGAAAAACTGGTGATTTTCCCATCCAATATTATTGCCAATATCTTTGGCTTTAAAGAGGAAAAGGGGTTAGAAACTCCTATGAGTGGAGAGCACCTCAGTGTTAGTCAAGCAGAAATGAAAGCTCCCAAAGTGGATCTTTAATTTAAAGTTTTTTCTGCCAAATGGCAGTATTAAAAACTTGAGAGACAAAAACATAGCCCTGCTTTTTTAAGAAGCGGGCTATTTTTGTTGAATTTTTATCTAAATCATTAAGCAAAAAATCTAAATCTTCGATTAATAAATAAGCTGGGGCAAAATTTGTAAAATCAAAAGCCTGCAAAAGCTCATCATCCATCCCTTCCACATCGATCGATAAAAAATCAATTTTTTGCCCCGGTTGCAAATATTTATCAATGATGTCTTGCAATTTTTCAGATCTAATTTGCGTTTTTTTAAGCAACCGAGCTCTCTTTTTTTTGATGATTGCCTGAGCCAATTGTGGATCGCTAGTATTAAATGCACGATCACTAAAAATATAATATGAAAAAGATTGGCTTTGTTTAGCCACTAGTGCTTGCACATTAATATCTTTTGGACGAAATAATTTAAATAATTGCATGGCTTTTTTATCAGCATCGATGTTTAAACCACGCCAACCCCTCTGGTAAAAATAGTAGGTATTTGAATACCGAAATGGATGATGAGCACCAATATCAATGTAAAACCCTTGCTGCCTATTTTTTAAGCGCTCATCCAAAAATTTTGCTAGCACAATGTCTTCTGCATTTTGCCCATAAGCAATTTGTCCAAAGGGCACTAGCATAAAACTTATTCGCTCCACGATTTTTCTCCAAATTTTGAATAGCATCGCTGCTCATTATACAGTTAATTGTTTCACAGTTAATGAGACTAATGTTATAATCAAAACATGACTCATTATCAGTTGGTAGCGAGAAATAAACGTCGATCTTGGCTAATCATGACTGCCTTTGTGCTCTTTGTCACCGTGGTCAGTTACGTTATTGCCATTGGTTTTGATTATCCACTGTCTATAGTTGGCCTTGCTCTAATTTTCTCAGGATTCACTAGTTTTTTTAGTTATTATTTCTCAGACAAAATTGTGTTGGCCATTTCTGGAGCTAAACCAGCTACTCGCCAGGAATATTTTGATTTTTATACCGTTACCGAAAACATCGTTAATAGTCAAGGTTTACCAATGCCCAAACTATACGTGATTAAAGACAGCGCCATGAATGCTTTTGCGACTGGGCGCAATCCAGAACATGCGGTGGTTTGTGCAACTTCCGGTCTTTTAGCACGATTAAATCGTAGTGAAATTGAGGGCGTCATTGCCCATGAGATAGGTCATATTAAAAACTACGACATTTTACTGATGTCAATGGTCTCGATTTTGGTGGGTTCCATTGTTTTACTCGGTGACTGGGCACTGCGCAGTTCTTTTTATGGTCGAAGAAGAAGAGATAACGATCGTAGTCAATTAGATCTAATTTTGTTCTTTTTGGCAATTGTCATGGCTATCTTAGCTCCAATTATCAGTCAACTCATTAAGTTGGCTATATCTCGTCGTTATGAATTTCTCGCTGATGCCAATGCCGCAGCGATGACTAAAAATCCTGAAGGTTTGGCTAAAGCGTTAATTGCCATTAGCCAAGACCAAGAACCTCTAGAGGCAGCCAATAAAGCCACTGCTCACTTATATATCAGTGATCCGTTAAAAAACATTAAAGGCGGGGTTTCTACTTTCAACAAGCTTTTTCAAACTCATCCACCAGTTGCGGAAAGAGTAAAGGCTCTCAGAGCCATTAGTGTTTAAAATTCTCAATTCCTTCTTAAAAAAGCCATAAATTCTGCTAAACTAATTCATATTGTGTCAAAACAACATATTGATCAAAAACTAGTGAAACATGTGGCCCAGCTCGCTCATATTCCAATTAGTGAGGCTGAAAGTCAACAATTAGCCAAAGATTTTAGCCAAACTTTATCTGTTGTTGATCAACTAAAATCAGCCGATGTTTCACAGGTAAAAACTACTCATCAGGTAACTGGTTTCAAAAATATTACTCGGGAAGACAAAGTTGTGGAGGGTTGGAGTTTTTCTCAAGCTGAAGCGCTAGCTAATGCGCCAAATGCGCAAGACGGGTTTTTTCTAGTACCTCAAGTTTTAAACGCGGAAGATAATTAAATGGATAAAAAGATGACTTTTAATCAATTAACTCTCAAAGAAGCGCTAGATGCTTTAGCCAACTCTTCATTAACTATTGAGGAACTTTATCGAGATTTAAATTTAGCGATTGAGGAGAAAAACAAGCTTTACAATATTTATTTAAATCTCAACGATCAGGCAGAAAAAAAAGCAGCATTAAACCAAGACACTCAACTCAAGGGTTTGCCAATTGCTGTCAAAGATAATTTTTGTACTAAAAATTTACCGACCACGGCTTCGTCAAAGATTTTGGAAAATTTTATTCCTCAATATGAATCAACAGTCACTGACCGCTTGCAAAAGAATGGTGGTGTAATCATTGGCAAAACTAATCTAGACGCTTGGGCTCATGGCTCTTCAACTGAAACCAGTGATTTTGGACCAACCCTGAACCCGCGTAATCCCGATCACTTGCCCGGTGGTTCATCGGGCGGAAGTGCTGCGGCAGTGGCAGCTGATTTGTGCTTAGCAGCTATTGGTAGTGAAACAGCCGGTTCAATTAGACAGCCAGCGGCTTGGTGCGGAACTGTTGGTTTAAAACCCAGTTATGGTCGTGTCAGTCGCTTTGGCGTAATCGCCATGGCTTCTTCAACGGATAGCCCAGGCGTCATTGCTAAAACCGTAGAAGACGCCTGTTTAGTACTGGATACTTTTGCTGGACCAGATCCTAGAGATGCTACTTGCAAACCAGAAATGGCGCCACAATTTAGTAGCTTTTTAGATCAAGATATCAAGGGTTTAAAAATCGGGGTGATTTATCATGATCTCAAAGGATTAGAAGAAACTAATGAAAAACTAGCTCAAGAGTTGGCTATTTTAAGTCAACTGGGAGCTCAAGTAAAAAAGGCAGAGGCGCTGGACCCCCATTATGCCATCGGTGTTTATACAGTAGTACAGCGTGCTGAAGTGAGTAGTAATTTGGCTCGCTTTGATGGCATACGCTACGGGAAAAATCGCAGTTTCTTTGGTGATGAAGCCAAAAGACGCATTATGCTCGGCACTTTTACCCTCAGCAAAGGTTATAGTGAACAATATTACAACTTAGCCCAAAAAGTCCGCACCCTTTATTTAAATGATTTTGCCGAACTATTTAAAAAATATGATGTTTTAGTCAGTCCCAGCTCACCAGGTTTTGCTAAAAAGGTAGGAGCTTCGGCAAGTTCACCCATGTTTGGTGAACTTGAAGATATGTTACTTGAAGCCAGTTCAGTGAGTGGTTTACCAGGAATTAATGTGCCATATTATCGAGATCCTGATAGTCAGTTATTTTTGGGAGCTAACTTTATTGCTCCGATGTGGCGAGAAGATTTAGTCATCAAAATCGCTGATGCTTTTGAAAAAAATAGCAAGTGGAATACTTGGAGAAATCGTTAATGCCAAAAAATAATTATCAACTAGTTTGTGGTTTAGAGATTCACGCTGAATTAAAAACTGATTCAAAGATGTTTTGTGCTTGTAAAAATGATCCTTTTGGCGCGCAAAAACCCAACATTTATACTTGTCCAGTTTGTTTAGGTATGCCCGGTGCTTTACCCTTAGCCAATCAAAAAGCTATTGAGTGGACTATTAAAATTGGTTTAGCGCTCAATTGCCAAATTAATCTTTTTTCTAAATTTGATCGCAAAAATTACTTTTACCCAGATTTACCGAAAGGTTATCAAATTAGTCAGTATAATATGCCCTTCTGTTACGACGGCTTTCTAGATACTAGTCAGGGACGGGTCAGAATTCATCGAGTTCATCTAGAAGAGGATACAGCCAAACTCATTCACCACAATCAACACACTTTAATTGATTTTAATCGTTCAGGTGTGCCACTAGTTGAAATTGTGACCGAAACCGATATTAAAAATGCCCAGCAAGCTAAGGAGTTTGGTCAAAAACTTCGACAAATTTTACGCTATTTAGATGTAGCTGACTGCGATATGGAAAAGGGGGGCATGCGCCTCGAGGCTAATATTTCATTAAAAAAAGAAACTGATGCAGCAGATTATTTACCCGACTATAAAGTTGAGTGTAAAAACATTAATTCGTTTCGCTTTATGGAAATGGCGATTAATTATGAAATGCAGCGCCAAGCCAAATTACTTGATAACGGTCAAATCCCTATTCAAGAAACCAGAGGGTTTAATGCTCAAACTGCGAAAACTTTTAGTCAACGCACAAAAGAGGAAGCTGAGGATTATCGATATTTTCCTGATCCAGATTTACCACCCCTGGAATTTAGCCCTGAAGAAATTGAACAAATTAAACAATCAATACCAGAATTACCTGAGCAATATGCGGCTCGACTCAGTAAACAATATCAATTAAATTTAGAACTGACAGAACGGTTAGTTAAAAGCAAAAAGCGAGCCATCTTTTTTGAAAAGATATTAATCTTGGCCAAAAAAGAAAAAATTAACGGTAAAAAAATCGTCAATGCTTTATTAAATAAAAAAATTGATTATCAGTTAACAGACGAGCCTAACGAAATTATTAAAAAATATCAACAAGCTAATAAAGTTGAAGAAATCGATCAGGCACTGATTGAAAAACATATTAGCGAAGTGCTTCGAGAAAACTCAGCTGCTGTAAAAAAATATCAATCGGGAAAAACAGAAGTTTTGGCCTTTTTAATTGGTCAAAGTATGAGAAAAATTAGCAAAAAAGTTGACGCGAATTTAGTAAAAAATGTATTGCTGAATCAATTAAAAAATTAATTTAATTTTGCGCAAACAATTTTTTTACAGAAAATAAGATATACTGAAAATTGGATACTAAAATTAGATATGGCTTTACAAAATAACGACTTTGTTCATCTACATACCCACACCGAGTATTCTATTTTAGATGGTTTGAGTAAAATTCCCGAATTAATCAACAGAGCCAAAAAATTCGGCCAAGAAGCATTGGCTATTACTGACCATGGTAATATGTATGGTCATATTGTTTTCTATAATGCTTGCAAAGAAGCGGGTATTAAGTCAATCATTGGTGCTGAATTATACTTAGCCAAAAATTCTCGTTTTGATAAACAAGTCAAAATGGGTAGCGACCAATTTCATTTAACACTCTTAGCCAAAAATTTTAGCGGTTACCAAAATTTAATGAAGTTAATTTCGCTAGCTAACTTTGAAGGTTTCTCATATAAACCGCGGATTGATCATGAATTACTAGAAAAATACAACGAAGGCATCATTCTGCTTAGTGGTTGCATGAGTAGCTATACTAGTCGCTTATTATTGGCAGATAAAGATTCGCAAGCCATTGAACTTTTTAAAAGATATCAAAAGATTTTTAAGGATCGCTTTTATTTAGAAATTCAAAGACATCCTCATATACCAGAAACATATGCCCTTAGTAAAAAATTAATTGAAATTGCTCGGCAACTTAAACTACCGCTCGTGGCCACTAACGATTCTCACTATTTGGATAAAGAGGATGCTGAGGCACAAGACGCCCTGCTTTGCGTACAAACTCGGCGACTAATTAGTGATAAAAAACGTTTAAAAATGATCGATAAACCCGACTTCTACTTTAAATCAAGTCAAGAAATGATTGAAGCTTTTAATGATATTCCTGAAGCAATCACTAATAGCAAAAAAATTGCTGATCAATGTAAGTTGGAAATTCCCACCGGTAATTTAATTTTCCCCACTTTTGAATTACCAAAAGGTGAAAATTATGCTAGTTACCTGGAGAAAATTGTTTACCAGGCGGCTAAGAAAAAATTTAGAAAAATTACCAAAGAAATCAAAGACCGTTTGGATTATGAAATCAAGATCATTAATGATAAGGGCTATCCAGCATATTTTTTGATTACCCAAGATTTTGTGAACTGGGCCAAAAACAACGGGATAGCAGTTGGCCCCGGTCGAGGTAGTGCCGCTGGTTCTTTGGTCTCTTATTGTTTAAACATTACTACTCTTAACCCCTTAGAACATGGCTTACCTTTTGAACGTTTCTTAAACCCAGAAAGACCCACCCCTCCTGATATTGACATTGATTTCGCTGATATCAAGCGTGATGACGTTCTAAAATACGTGGCTAACAAGTATGGCGAAGATCACGTGGCAGCCGTCATTACCTTTGGTCGAATGGAAGCAAGAGTGGCAGTGCGCGATATTGGTCGTGTCTTAGGTATGCCTTATGAGGAACCAGACAGAATAGCTAAATTGATTCCTAATGATCCTGGACACCGAGTGTCAATTAAGCAGGCAATTAACACCGTGCCTGAACTGGGTAATTATTATCAACAAAGTAAGTTTAGAAAATTACTAGATTTGGCAATGAAAGTTGAAGGTACGATCCGCCAGGCTGGGATGCATGCTTGTGCAATCATTATCGCCGACAAACCGCTGTCCAATTATACTCCAATTCAAAAAGATTCCCGCTCTGGTAAAACTCTCACCCAATTAGACATGTACTCGCTAGATTGTAATGTTAATGATGATGCCATTGGCTTATTAAAGTTTGATTTATTAGGTTTACGTAATTTATCTATCATCCAGGAAGCTCTAGCTTTAATTAAAAAATACAAAAAAGAAAACATTAAAATCGACGAAATTTCGCTAGAGGATGAAAAAACTTTTAAACTCTTAGCTCGTGGTGATACAACTGGAGTCTTTCAATTAGAATCCGGAGGAATGAGGCGGATTGCTAAAAGTCTCAAACCCAATAAGTTTTCAGATATTTCAGAAAACTATCCAATGCTTCTTCAGTTTCAATATTGTCTATAACTTTCTTTATAACAAAGTCCTTATCTACGTTACTTATAAAGTTCTCAATTCCTTTATTTATAGATGTTTCAACTCTTTCGTCTAGGTCATTACCCACACCTTGTATTTGACTTT
>LDZU01010574.1_pt1 | contig 20040 bp, 20 predicted proteins | sample 615531 | NCBI WGS metagenome assembly LDZU01 (sample SAMN03408293, study PRJNA278302) | terrestrial metagenome | isolation source: oil reservoir sample SB2 | place: USA: Alaska, North Slope, Schrader Bluff formation | collected 2011-09 | reverse complement strand
CACCTACCCTCTCTCACTCCGAGATGGCATCAGAGGGACACTCATCGATACATGTGTGGCAGTCGATACAGGTATCCGGATCGACCACAGCAATATCATCAACGGTGATAGCGCCCTCAGGGCAAACGTCTGCGCAGGCTCCGCAGGCAACACACTCATCCGCATTTATTTTAACTACCATTTTGAAACCTCATCGCTTAAAGTTAATTATCCTATTTGAACTTTATTTCATACCTATTTTTTATGTCACTAACTGTTTTCCAAGAACCTTTTGGTATTCTTTTTGACTGAGTGGGCAGACTCCATCCTATAGAGGGGCCCCAATAGCATCGATTATACCTATTCCAAAAACAAATAAATGGATGGATAAAAGGAGTTGCAACACCAGAAACACCAGTCGACGATCAAATACGAGATGATTATAGAACCCATGATCATTCATTTTCCGTAAGCAGCCAGGTTATTTTCTAATATTGAGCGGTAACCGAATTTATATAATCATAATTCATATGTTTATCTATGAGATATCTCGCCGGCCAGATATTTGACGGCTGTGGTTTCTATGAAGGTTACCTTGGTGTAGAGCGAGGTGTTATATCGGAGATTGGAGATGGGGCTCCGCCAGACAGAGCCGTTCTCACAGGGATAATCGTTCCTGCTTTCATTGACTGCCACACCCATGTGGCTGACGCCTCTGTTCGCATGAGCCTTGATCTTAGTTTGGAAGAGCTTGTGGCTCCACCAGAAGGTCTCAAACATCGCGCCCTGAGGAATATGGGTTATGATGAGCTTAGATTGTCCATCCATAAGGGCATGAATATGATGGCAAAGGCAGGAACGTCCCGTTTTTTGGATTTTAGGGAGGGGGGCTTCGAGGGTGTGAAGGCTCTTCTCTCTTGTCGGGGCCCACCATACCCTTTTACACTGGGAAGACCAGCAAGACAGAAATACAATGAAGAAGAAGTGGACCGCATATTGGATTATGCAGAAGGGATTGGTGTCTCGGCCATATCAGATTGGGACTACACAGAACTAGAATCATTGGCAGAACATGTCCATCGTAGAGGCAAGGTTTTCGCACTTCATGCCAGCGAGTCCCGTCGTGAAGACTTAGATAAAATACTGGCACTGGAACCAAAGTTCTTGGTTCACATGTCTAATGCCACTGACAGGGATCTCCATCGCTGCGCTGACGAATGTATCCCGGTGATCGTCTGTCCCCGCAGCAACTTATTTATGGGTATCGTTCCACCTCTTAAGCGTATGGTAGAAGCGTGTGTAGAAATAGGGTTGGGTACTGACAACTTTATGAACAACGATGGAGACATGCGAGCAGAGATAGAGACTGCAGCCAGACTATTAAGATCTCAGGGTGCGAATCCCGCTTTGGCATTGGATGCCGCCTTTAGGCTCCCGAGAAAGCTATTAAATCTTAAATCAGAGTTACCCTTCAGAACAGGGGAGGCGTTAGAGCTGGTGGTATTTGACCACCACAACGCCGATCCAATGTGTGACCTCCTCTTCCGTTCTGGCAACGGGAAGAGAATGGTTTGTATATAAAGGAGGCGAAGATATGGTATTCAAAAAAATCCTTATACCGACAGATGGCAGTGACTATACTAGACCGGCTGTAAAAAAGGGCTTGATGCTTGCCAAGGCATTAGGCTCTAAAGTTACTGCTCTTTACATAATGGACCAAACAGCATTCATCAACATCCCTATGGATGCCGCGACTCTCAATATTTACTCTTTACTGGAGCAAGAAGGCAAGGAAGCAGTGGAATATGTAAAGAACATGGGCGACGAAATGGGGGTCGATGTAGAAGTTCAAATTGACGAGGGATCCCCCTCCAAGAAAATAACAGACGCCTCCAAAGACTACGACCTCATTGTTATGGGAACACTAGGTAGGACTGGTGTCTCAAAACTTCTTATGGGAAGCGTGGCAGAAAAAGTGGTGCGACATGCCAATTGTCCTGTGATGGTTGTCAGGGCCAAGGAGGATGTCGTTTAATGACTAAGGTATCAGAAGTGATGGTTACAAACCCCATCGTGGCCATTGTACCCGGGAACCGGAACGATGTGCTTGCCATGATGGTGAAACATAAGCTCACTGGTATGCCTGTAGTCCGCGAGAGCGACGGGAGGCTGGCAGGTATCATATCCCGTAAAGACATCTATAATAACCCTGAGGAAGAGCAAATATCCCTTCTTATGGAGAGAGACGTGCTCACCATAGGACCAGACGAAGACATTGAGGAAGCTGCCAGGATATTGGTTGAGAATAACATACACCGTCTCCCAGTAATAGAGGGTAACAAGTTAGTGGGTATAGTCACCCCTACAGATTTATTGAAAGAAGTGAAGGCCCGTAAACTGAGCACCCCGGTTGAAGAACTTATCCGTACTACCTGCGTACCTGTCTGGGAAGGGGACCCTATAAAGTATGTACAGACTGTGTTCCGTGTCACCAATATCGATGCGCTTCCGGTACTGAACGCAAACGGTGACATAGTAGGGATTATTACATATCGTGACCTCTTTAACAGATCGCTCATAAATGACAGTACTACAAAGTCAGAACTAGGTATAGGGCAGGATGAGGACGAATGGTCCTGGGAAGGTATCAGAAATGTGATGCCTCTATATTATGAAAAATCCAAAGTTGACCTCCCAGATGTCTCAGTGCTTGATCTCATGGTACGCGACCCCGTCACTCTCTTCAAGAAGAGCCCTGTCTATGAGGCCGCTAACATAATGAAAAGGAACGACTTCGGCCAAATACCTATAAGAGACAATAAAGATAGACTCTTTGGGATGATATTTGACTTAGATGTCATAAGTGCCCTTTTGCTTGACTGAGGTTAGAGAATGAATGCCGGAGAACTCCTTTCGCTATGTAAGAGGCGTGGCTTTATCTGGCCCTCCTTTGAGATCTACGGAGGAGTGGCTGGGATGTATGATTATGGTCCTCTAGGCAGCGTTCTGAAAGAGAACATAATCAGATTGTGGCGACAGGCCTATCGCTATGGTGAGGGGTTCACAGAGATAGATTCTGTTACAATAAACCCCGAAGCGGTCTTCAAAGCATCGGGACACCTTGATGAGTTCTCCGATTGCATCGTATATTGCAATGAATGTGGTGAGCCTTTCCGCGCCGATCACCTTGTAGCTAGGCTTCACCCCAACCCCGATACCCTCGATGCCAAATCGCTTAAAGAGCTGATAAGGGAACACGATGTAACCTGTCCCGAATGCGGGGGTACGCTGGGCGATGTGGAGGAATTTAACCTCATGTTCAGGACATTCATAGGCCCTGGGTCATCTCGGATTGGTTATTTGCGACCTGAAACGGCACAAGGAATCTTCGTAAATTTTCCGAATCTCTACCGTTATAACAGAGAAAAACTTCCATTAGGTGTGATACAGCAGGGAAGGGGATATCGCAACGAGATATCACCACGACAGGGAATGATTAGGTTGAGAGAGTTCAACATGATGGAAGTAGAACTTTTCGTTGATCCTGAAAATAAAACTTGGCCTCGATACCCGTTCGTGAAAGAGGAGATGTTGCGCCTCATCCCGAATGACGGTGTGGAGAGAGTAATGAGCCTAGATGGCGCGGTGAGAGAGGGTGTCATCGCCAACGAAGTGCTGGCATATTTTATATGGCTCACTAAAGATCTTCTCGTGAAAATGGGTGTGGATCCCGCAAGGCTGCATTTCCGTCAACATCTCTCTGAAGAGATGGCCCACTACGCCACGGACTGCTGGGATGCAGAGGTCCTGATCTCTTATGGATGGACAGAAATCGTTGGCATCGCTGACCGAGGGTCTTGGGACCTCACCCAACATGCCAAATGGTCTCATGAAGACATGACACATTTCAAACGCTATGACGAGCCACATGAGGTGGAGCAAAAAGTAATCAAAGCAAAACACAGCAAACTGGGTCCGCGTTTTAAGGAAGATGCCAAAGAGATCACAAACCTTATCGAATCCTGCCAGGCAGAGGATATCAAAGATGGGGCCCTTCAAATCGAACATAACGGTAAACCTCTTACAATAAGTGATGAGTTCTTCGAAGTAGAGACCCTCATCCGAAAAGTCTCAGGAGAAAAAGTTATTCCGCACGTAATCGAACCCTCATATGGATTGGACCGCATATTTTATACCATACTTGAGCACGCCTACCATAAAAGGGATGATGATTATACAGTCCTCAAGCTCAAGCCAATACTAGCTCCCATAAAGGTGGGAGTCTTTCCACTAATGGCACGTGACGGCCTGGATGAAAAAGCACAAGAAATCTTCAGGTTGCTTATGGATGCTGGTATAGAGGCATACTATGACGATTCTGGATCCATCGGTAAACGCTATGCACGTATGGACGAAATCGGAACGCCGTGGTGTGTCACCATCGACTACGAGACGCTCGAAGAGGGGCGCGGCAAGAAAGACACCGTCACAATACGTGACAGAGATAGTACAAAACAGATCAGAGTGCCCATAGATAAATTGGTAAAAACGATACACACAATGCTAAATGGTGTGAATTTCGAATCTATTTAGATATATAAGTACGAAATAAGTATGAATGATGCGAATGTAGTAATATTACAGATAGATAAATTCTTCGCTATTTTTTTCGTTCATTCACCAGAGATATTGTTATTTTCACTCCTCGGATTAGATTTTCATGTTAATAATGAAAAAAGATCCCGAACGATCCATTACCGTTAAGAACCTAAAGGGAAATAGCCCATTCGTGGTGTTATTAGATGGGAGCCATGGATCTAGAGGACCTTAAGCAACTGTCGATCCTGCGCTCGCAGATCGACTCCCAAACCGTTGAACAGATCATGGATGAGGAATTTAAGGCCGTAAGCCCGGAGGATGAGCTGGTTGACATACTATCGATCATGCGCAACTTCAAGCTCCATGAGGTACCCGTCGTCGATGGCGGTAGGTACCTGGGAATGGTCTCATATGGGAACATCTTGAAAAGAAAGAACATCTCTCTGGAGACCAAGGCCAAGACGTTAATGATCAAAGTGCCAACCGTGACCCTGGAAACGCCAATCACTCAGATTGCTGAATATATCATATATAGTAATGCTAGGCAACTGCCTGTAGTCAAGGGAAATCGTCTTATCGGTATAGTATCTCGAAGCAACCTGATAAGGCTCGTCTCCACGATTCGGCAGTTCAAAGAGATCAAGGTCTGGGAAATAATGAGTGAGGTCGTAGACTATGTGATGCCTGGGGATGACCTTGATGATGCTCTTGAGATAATGAGGCGCCTCGATGTGCGCACGATCCCTGTAGTAGATAAAGACGAAAGGGTAATAGGAATAATCGGCATGAGGGAGGTTATCGATTATAATTATCGGGAAAAGAACCGCCAGACTCTCGGTGAGCTGACCGGGACTAAAACACCCGTCAAACTGAGGGTGGAATCGCTCTGCGTAGAGAATCCTATAACGATCGGATGGGAAGATGATCTAGGTACGGCAACATCGTTGATGGTGAAGAACGATATATCGACGCTTCCGGTAACGGATAACGAGCGCTTGGTGGGAATAATAACATGTTATGACATCATAGAGCTCATAGCCGCCTGCCGGGAGAGGGATGTCGTTTACGTTCAGATAACAGGACTTGATGATGACGACCGCTATCTGATGCCTGCCCTTGACAAAGAGATCGCCGAGGAGTTGACTAAGATTGCCAAAATATACACACCTCAGACCCTTACTATACATGTGTCCAAATACAATCCTGACGGTGGCACCGCCAAATATAGTGTATCTGGTAGACTGAATGCTGGTGGGAGGGTATTCAGTGCCAAGTCTGTCGATTGGGACCTTGTGCGTAGCACTGAGGATCTGATGGAAAAGCTGACTGACATGGTCACTGAAACCAAGGAGCAGCGGATAGAACACCGCAAGCGCGGTTCCCGCTAAAGCTCACAACCTTTTTTAATCCTTTTTGTCTTCTCCAGGAAGACATGTCACAATACGATTCCTTATCCACTGAGAGAATGTGGCAGGAGAAATGGAAAGAATGGGAGATTTATCGCTTCGACAAGGAGTCGGAGCGCCCCATCTACAGCATCGATAATCCTCCCCGATACACATCTGGATCGCTTCACCTGGGCCATGCTACCGGATATTCTTTGATCGACTTCGCAGCTCGCTACCGACGAATGAAGGGATATAATGTATTCTATCCTCTCTGTTTTGACGTCAATGGCACACCTACAGAAGTCAAGGTAGAGAAGAAATACGGCATTACCAAACTCGACCTACCAAGGACAGAGTATAGGAAGCTATGCAGTGAGTATGCTAACGGTTTCATAGACGAGATGACCCATCACTTCGAAATATTAGGGCAGAGTATGGATCCCAGCATATACTATCAGACGGATGCTCCTTATTACCGGCGCATCACCCAGATCTCTTTTCTTAGGTTGTTAAAGATGGGTTTAGCATACAAAGGAGACTACCCTGTCAATTGGTGCCCACGCTGCATGACGGCATTAGCCGATGCTGAGGTTGAATACCGGGACAACGTCACAGACCTGAATTATATACGCTTCCCCCTTGCGGACGGAGAGGGCGACGTCATCATTGCCACCACCCGTCCCGAGCTCATATGCACCTGCCAGACAGTGGCCGTTCATCCTGAAGATAAAGATAAGAAAGGATTTGTGGGCAAAGAGCTCATTACCCCCTTATATGGCAAGAAAGTAAAGATCATTGCCGATCCAAAAGTAGACCCTGACTATGGTACGGGGGTAGTCATGATCTGCACCATCGGTGATAAAGTAGACCTGGAATGGGTTATGAAGTACAACCTTCCCTTAGAAAAGGGTATCGATGAGTGCGGACATATGACACCCATTGCCGGTCCCTATGAGGGCATGAAGGTAAAAGAGGCTAGAGAGGCGATTATAAGAGACCTTAAGGAAAAGGGGTATCTTATCAAGCAGGAAAAGCAGAAGCAGAATGTCTCAGTATGCTGGCGTTGCCATGAAAATATTGAGTTTCTTCAGGTCCCTCAATGGTTCCTTAAGACCCTAGACTTCAAGGAAAGGGTGCTAAAAAGGGCCGATGAGGTAAACTGGTTCCCCGAGTTTATGAAAATACGCCTACGTGACTGGGTTGAGTCTCTGGAGTGGGACTGGGTCCTTTCACGACAGCGAATATTTGCCACCCCTATACCTATATGGGAATGCGAGAACTGCGGAGAGGTCGTACCTGCGGAGGAGGAACAATGTTATGTGGATCCCACCGAGGATGATCCGCCCGTAGATTCGTGCCCTAGATGTGGCGGTAACCTGAAAGGATGTGAAGACGTATTCGACACCTGGATGGACTCCTCTGCGTCGTCCCTGTACAACTGTTTTTGGGAAAGAGACGAAGTCATGTTCAAAAAGATGTTTCCTATGTCGCTGCGACCGCAATCCCATGACATCATCAGGACATGGGCTTTTTACACATTGCTTAGGTCGGAACAGCTTACTGGCTCAATACCGTGGAGAGACATCATGGTGCATGGTTTTATCATGGCGCCTGACGGCACCCCGATGCATTCCTCTCTGGGCAATGTGATTGACCCTTTACCAATAATTGAGGAATATGGTGCCGATGCCCTACGCTACTATGCTTGCACTTGCTCTCTGGGCGTGGACCACGCCTTCCGCGAAAAAGATGTCATAAGGGGAAGGAGATTTAGCAACAAAATATTTAACATGGGTAACTTCGTCGGCAGCAAGGTTAACAGAAAACCACAGAGACCAAATAATCTCAGCGCCGCTGACAAGTGGATATTGAGTAGATATAGTGAGGTGGTGAAACATGTCGACAAACTGTTTCAGGAATATCAGTTCGATAAAGCCATGAGGGAGATCGAATCGTTCTCATGGCATGAATTCGCAGACCATTATATCGAGATGGTAAAGCACCGTGATGATGAGGCAGCACGTTGGACGTTATATAACGTCTACTTAGGCATCATAAAGGTTCTTGCTCCTCTAATGCCTCATGTGACTGAGGACTCCTACCAACGGCATTTCAGAGATCAGGAGGGAGATCTTTCTATACACATAAGCTCCTGGCCAGAACCATTCGAGGTAGACAAAAGAGCCATCGAGGTAGGCAAAATTCTAAAAGAGGTTATCTCTGGGGTCAGGACATGGAAGGCAAACAAACGGATAGCGCTCAATCAGGAACTAGCCTCCTTAGAAATCATAGGGACTGTCGCATCGCTGCTGAATGGACTTGAGAAAGATATCATGGAGACCATCAAAGCTAAAGAAGTGCGTATAGTGCCCAGTGCCGAACTGGAGGAGAGAGTGGTTGCCATCAAGCCTCTACATTCCAAGATCGGCCCTCAGTTCAAAGAGGATGCAAAGAAGATCATTGAGGCACTAGGAAATATAAACCCGTCTGAACTCTATAAGGCCCTCAGTAAAGGACCGGTAGAGATAATTGACGGAATGTTCCTCAATGAAGAGCATATAGAGTTTGTGAAAAAACTCATGCTGCATGGCCGCGAAGTGGAGACCGTGCAAATTGGGGAGCTTTTACTGGCAATAGAACGGTAATTAACGCTGTACAGGCTGCACTTTCAGCGCCTTCCCCTTATATTTCATTCTAGGCAGGTCCTTTACCATACGGTTAGCGAAGTCTTTATGGACCTCTATCACTGTGCTCTCTCCGCCAATTTCGACTGTACCGATGGCTATGTCGCGCATATGCAGATCGCGGATAAGCATATTGACTATCTCATTTCTCCGGACACCGTCCTTTTCGCCGATGTTCAACTCAAATTTCACCATCCCGAAGATATCAGAAAGCTGGTCGTAATCTAGAACCTTTCTTACTGTCTCCCTCCCTTTCACGGCCGGAGGTTTCATCTCCTCGATCTCCATGCCTGTGTAGGCCATTATACTGCGTAGAAAGTAGTCCTCTTCATTAGTCACAAAGGTTATGGCAACACCGACCTTTCCTGCACGGCCGGTACGGCCGATGCGATGCACATAGATGTCAGGATGTTCGGGTATGTCGTAATTGATCACGTAATTCACGTTGTCTATGTCCAGACCCCTGGCAGCGACATCAGTTGCAACTAGGAGATCCACCTGACCGTTCTTGAACTGCTGCAAGACCTTCTCTCGCTTTGATTGCGTCATATCACCGTGTATCGCTTCTGCCCTGTAACCGAGCTTCTGCAGACGCTCCACCAATATGTCAACCATACGTTTGGTATGGCAAAATATTATTGCCTTGGGCCTCTCTGCGTCTATTACACGGCAGAGAGCCCATAATTTGTTCTTCCTTCCAACTGAGATGTAATATTGTTTGGTAAGATCTAAAACAAGCTCATCGCGGGAGACGATAATCTCTTTGGGATTTCTCATATAATCATAAGCTAGTTTTTTCACCCCTTCCGGAAGAGTGGCCGAGTACAGCATTGTCTGACGGTCTTCCGGAGTCTTCTGCAAGATGGACTCTATGTCCTCTATAAAGCCCATATCTAACATCCTGTCTGCTTCATCGAGAACCACCACCTTGACCCCTTTTAGGTCCAGCGTCCCTCGCTGGAGGTGGTCTTTCACCCTACCAGGTGTGCCAACGACGATATCTATTCCTTTCTCTAAGGATTTGAACTGTTTATCGATGTCCTGTCCCCCATATATAGGAACGCAAACATGACCGGAATGTTTGGCTAATGCTGATATCTCATCTGCCACCTGTATAGCCAGCTCGCGTGTAGGGGTCAATATTAATGCCGACGCCCGTTTCTGCCGAGGCCTTGTCTTTTCTAAGATTATGCTGCCGAAGGCTCCTGTCTTACCTGTACCTGTCTGTGCCTGAGCCAGTAGGTCTCTGCCCTCCAGTCCATAAGGGATTGATTCCACTTGTATCGGCGTAGGGTCTTTCCAGCCCATCTCCTCTATCGCCTTCAGCACCTTGTCACTGATTCCTAACGATTTGAATTCTGAGTCCATTATAATCACTTGAATCGGATTCCTAACGCGATCCCTATTCATTCCTATCATTTATTACCTACCTATGAAAAATGCCTAACCACTAAAAGCTGGCTCATATCTCAGCTATCTATACAGCATCGCTCTGCATTGGCAATATTCTGAGGACGATAAAGTTTATATGGGCTGATATAATCACCTGGATTGAAGCGGACGTAGTGTAGCTGGTTATCACTTAAGCTTGCCAAGCTTAGAACTCGGGTTCAAATCCCGGCGTCCGCACCACTTAGTTTTGATCACTTCTTTTCGTTCTGAGTCGCTTTGCCTCCATCGGAACATCTGAGCGAATTCTGTCAATAATCAATAAAAACTTATGGCCGACGTATAAATCAGAATCTGACCTCCGACTGCCACTAGATATGCCTTGAATGGCCCTAAGGCATACTGGCTAGTGTTCACGGTATGTACTGAATAATGACACCAACCTCTTTTATGATTTTTTATAGAATATGATTAAATAATCCTAGAAAAAAATACTCATACAGGTGAATAGTTTGGATATTGACCTTAATATCGATACGGCAAACGTCCCACTGCCTACTCTAGATGAATTAAAGACCACATATTTGAAACAAATAATCGGAGCCTTGGTACTGACCATCATATTCTGGCTGGTTGTACCTGGAGATTTCGGCTCAGCTGAGTGGGCCATGAGCTTCTTCCCTCAACCGCTCACCTTACTGATGTCTGCCATGCTCATATCCTATGTGATGCTCGCGGTATGCAGCAGTGACGAGTTTATCTCCAAATTACAAGAGAACAACTATCTGAAATCACTCAACAGGAATATGATATATGCCATGTTGCTTTCCTTGGGGGGACTCTTTCTCTCATGGATTCTAATACACTGGTTTGATGGCTACACAGGATGGGCAGATCTGGGTATTTCCCACCACATCGCGTTCCTATTTGGCATGTTTGTTGCCTTTTTAGCTCTGATGTTCTTCATCACGGTGTTGATGACTTTCATTGACGTGGCTAAGCTCAGAACGCTCTCTGAGGAAGCGGCTCCGGCACAAAACGAGAATGAGTGACGTGCAAACCTCTTTTTTTATTCCATTATCTATCGGTTTAGTGTACCGTAACGATAGGCGATATTGCAGCTTCCTTCCCTAGATACCATACATGGGCCCATTGGTTTATGCGGGTTGCATGCACGGCCAAAGAGGGGGCATTCTTCAGAACGTATTATACCCCGTAACACCTCACCGCAGCGACACCCTCTGAGCTCCTCCTCTAGGTCTGGTAGGCACTGAAGGACCTCTTCGTGTATCAGCGCAGCGTCATGAGCACCGAACTGCTCCCTGAGGCTTAAAGCGCTCTTTGGTATTATGGGAAAACCTCGCCAGGCACGATCCACAGGCTCAAACACTCTGTCCATCATTTCCTTCGCTTTGGGATTGCCCTCTCTCCTTACCAAGCGTCGGTATTCGTTCTCTACCTCAGCCCTGCCTTCAGCTATCTGCCTGACAAGCATATAACATGCCATCAGTACATCAAGAGGCTCGAACCCCGCCACCACCTGGGGCACACCGTATATCTTGGAGAACTGCTCATATATTTCAGTACCTATAACGGCACTAACATGTCCAGGTTGGATGATGCCGTCAACACTGAATTCTCCCATCTGAAATATGGTTTCCAGAGCCGGTGGCAATATGCGGTGGCAGCTATAAACTGAGAAGTTTTCAGGCACTCCTTTAATTAAAGGTACCGCCGTGGTAGGGGCAGTGGTCTCAAAGCCCACAGCCATGAAAACCACGTTCCTATCTTCCTTAGAAGCTATCTGAACGGCATCGGTTATGGAGTAAACTACACGGACATCTCCTCCACGTGAGCGTGCATCTGCCAGGGAGCCTATAGGCGTCGGTACATTAAGCATATCCCCAAAAACACAGACCGTAATTCCGGCATCAGCAAGCGCTATACCGGCGGCTATCTCGGCACTGGTCGTGACACAGACGGGGCAGCCGGGCCCCTGTCTGATCGTTATGCCTACCTCCTTAAGAAGTTCTTCTAGACCATAGTGCACTAGAGTATCCTGATGGGTGCCGCATACATGCATGAATTGACAATCAACATCATATCTTTCTATAGCAGCCAGGATCTCCTGGGCCATATCGCCATCACGAAACTTAAAAGAGGTCATTGGATCACCTTCAGAGATCTAACTGTGCAGCCTCTTCCTTTGATTATCTCCACAGAGGATGAACACTCTGGACATCTGAGTACGGGAATGCTATAGTGATAGTCATCGAGCTCCAATCTATTTATCCCGCCCTCGTATCCACAAGAGAGGCAACGTACCTCAGCTTTTTCTTCCACGATTCGAAGACTAGACCCCTCAAGTGCTGTGGATCGCGTAATCACTTCGTAAGCGAACTCCATTTGCTCATGACCCAACTGCGTAAGTTCCCCGACGATGAGTTCGACCTCTTCGACCCCCTTCACGTCGTACTTCTCAAGCTCTTTGAGCACTGCTTCCACTACCCCGCTCATGACTGACACTTCATGCATTCGAAACCTTAACGCAAAGACGGTATTTAGTTTCTATCTGCTCTGGCCATAGTCACATTGCTCCCTGATTGGACACTGCCCGCACCTGGGATTGCGGGGCAGACATATGACCTGTCCATGGCGTACAAAAAGAGAGTTTATATCTCTCCAAAGCTCAGGCGGCACAATTTTCTTCAACGCCTCTTCGGTATCTTCAGGTCTGCTTGTGTCTACCAAACCAAGGAGGTTAGCTATCCTATGTACATGGGTATCAACACATATAGCCGGCAGTCCGAAGGCCTATAGACGCCGGGTCTGCATAAGCACCGAAAAGGCTTTCAGCTGAAACACGTGTGTTCTCATCACGTGTTCGCTGCGATAGAACGGTAGTTATCAGAACATGAAAAGGGTCGTCTTCCCATAAAGGGGCCCCCATATTATCAGCTCTTCCAGGATAGACTCCCCTGCCATAAAGAGAGCGCAACGAGTTAAGAATCAGAACCGGATCTTTTCTCCCATCCATTTCAATGCATCCCCTGCGGTATACAGTGAACCTGTTACAAGAACCGCTTCGTTAGGCCTTAGATGAGCATGGGCCAGGGCCATTGCGTCACCGACCTTTTCCTCAACGACTACATCGTTGCAATAGAGCATAAACGCCTTTGCCACTGTATCGGCAGCCAATGCACGATCGGTGTCAGCCTCGGTGGCAATGACCTTACGGAACACAGGTCCCAACAGGGATGCCACCCCATTAATATCCTTGTCGCCCAGCATACCAATCACCAAGATGTTGCCTTTACCGTAAATGTATGGAAAATCCTGAGCCAGAAAAGTCGCCCCCATTGCCGTATGGGTGACGTCGACGACAGTGACTGGATCTTCTCTAACGAGCTCCATACGACATGGCCAATGACACGATCTCAACCCTCGTCTTATGGTAGCGTCATCCACTCTGGGATCTCTGAGGACTTCGATTGCACGCATGGCCGTGGTAGCATTGGCTGCTTGGAATGAACCTGGGATGCTTACACGATACTTCCTCTCCTTATATTCTATCGTCACACCATAACGGTCCATAGACAAGAGACGATACTCTTTTCCTATTGGGTAAAGAGGTGCATCGATCTCACGGGCACGTTCAGAGATGGCTTTCTCGGCTTCGGCGGAGCAGTTATAGACTACAGGAACGCCTTTTTTGATTATTCCTGCCTTTTCCCTTGACACAGCCTCTATAGTCTCACCGAGATGTTGCCTGTGTTCGAGACCGATCGGAGTGATTACCGTGACATCCGGTACAACAACATTGGTAGCGTCCAATCGGCCCCCCATACCTGTTTCTAGGACGGCATATTCCACTCCTCTGTCAGCAAAATATTTGAAGGCCATTGCCGTAGTTACCTCAAAGAACGTCAGCTGTCTACCCTCTTTAGCCATCTCCTCTGCTATGGGGCGACATGTACCCAGTAACGATAAGATTTCATCATCACTAACCTCCCGCCTGCCCACCACGATACGCTCATTGAATCTTAGTATGTGGGGGGATGTGTACAGACCTACCTCTATCCCTGCTTCGACTAGAATGGAGTGAATCATTGCACAGACAGAGCCTTTGCCATCAGAACCGGCTACGTGTATGGGGCGAAAAGAGAGATGGGGATCGCCAAGGCGGGAGAGCAGCTCACGAGTGGTGTCCAACCCCAATTTGATACCGTGGGCGTTCAAAGAGTACAACCATTGAAGGTTATCTTCTAGAGTCATAAAGCGTCCCTTGCTATCTCTGCTACCAGACCACGGACACTTGTGCCCCGTTTTTTAGCCTCTGCCTTGAGGACTCTCATCACTCCGCTACCATATTGGGCCGCCTTTTTTTTCCTATCTGCCAACTCTCCTGCCCCTACTAATCTAGCAACATCCCGCAGAAGCTCTTTAGTGCATCCATAACCTGTACGCTCTTCCACAGGAATAGAATTGACCGCTTCTAAAACAGGAGGCTGAAGGAACGGATACCGTATCACTCTGCCATGATACTCAGCAATCACACGCTCATGTTCTATAACCAGATCAATAAGTTTTGCCAAATCCAAATCCATCTGCTTCTTTTTCTCCTCTGCGGTCATAGACATATAGCGAGCATACCCTGCAAAGAGTTCATCAGCACCCTGACCGCTCAAAAGAAGATGTTCCTTTGCATACTTGGAGACGACAAACAATGGTATCTCAAATGAAAGATTGACTGGGTTGCGATTGGAGGTAAGGACTACCATTTCCCTAACAGCGTCCAACACATCCTCGCGTCTTATAACCAATGGCTTCCATGGTATCCTCAAAAGCTCAGATGCCGTCCTGCCTGCATCCAGGTCGTAGGAATTCTCCACCCCGACTGTGTACAAAGTCACTTCCGACAACTCAGATGCCAAAATCGCTACAATAGTACTGTCCAAACCACCAGAGAAAAGGACACCAATCTGATCCTCGTCTACAACCTGACGCACAGCTGAGCGAAGGGCAACCAGAAGTGCATGGGTGTCATTTGTGATGATGATTCCTCCGATTTCGGGCTATGAAATAACGTGTATTAATATGTTCGAAAAATACAGGTTACATCAACATAAGAACATCACAAATCGCTCTTACCCAATGAATGGTTTTTTATTACGATATCGTTACCTTATGTTTATGGAAAAGGTTACACGAATTGGGGTCTCGCTAGAACCCGAGCTTCTCGAGAAATTCGATGAGTCACTTAAAAGAAAAGGCTATACAAGTCGATCAGAGGCCATTCGTGACCTTGTACGCGACGCCTTGGCAGAGGAAGAGTGGAAGAACCCAGACCAATACATGATAGGCACTATCAATCTTATCTATGACCATGATGTGAGCGGAGTGAAGGAGAAACTCACGTCGATACAGCACGAAAAGTATCATGAATACGTCGGCACAACAATACATGTACACCTTGATCATGACCGGTGTATGGAGATACTGCTTGTTAGCGGCACACTTAGAGAATTGCAGGACTTCGCCAACGAACTGATGAGCATAAAGGGCGTCCTTCGTGCAAAGTTGACAATGACCTCTTCTACCGGTGCACATATGCATTATATCGGACCACGTCACTTCAAATAGAGTAACTACAGCACCATAATTTTTATAATCACGCCGTATTAGTCGCGCTGAATGAAGAGATTAGTGATAACGGAGAAAGCCAATACCGCCCGACGAATCGCTACCATCCTTTCTGATGGAAAACGTGAGACAAAAAAACTGGGAGGCGCTACCGTAATCACCTTCATCCGCGGTGATGATGAGTATTCGGTCATAGGGCTACGTGGTCATATAATAGAATTAGACTATTCTGAGGAATACAATGATTGGTCAAAGGTTCCGCCTGAAGAACTTATATATGCTCCTCCTGAGAAATATGTCAAGGCTCACAACATTCTAGATGCCATAAAAAACCTAGCCAATGAAGCCGATGAGGTTATAATAGCCACTGATTATGATCGCGAGGGGGAGCTCATTGGCCTGGAGACTATACGCCTTGCCGATGTAGATATGTCTAAAGTACGCAGGGCAAGATTCAGTGCCCTAACGAAGGCTGAAATAGAGTATGCCTTCGAAGACCTTGGTTCACCCGATACCCGCTTAGCTGACGCTGCTGAGGCTCGACAGTTGATAGACCTCATATGGGGGGCTGTACTCACACGCATGGTGTCCATATACTCCGGACAGGTCGGACGTAATTTTTTATCCGTAGGAAGGGTGCAGAGCCCCACGCTAAAACTCGTCACCGATCGACATGAGGAAATAGAGCAATTTGAACCCGAACCGTATTGGCTTATAAAAGGTGAGTTCGGGGATGAAACATTTACTGCTGAACACGAGAACAATCCCTTCTGGAAAAAGGAAGAGGCTGATCTAAGATTCTCCTCCTGCGAGGGTACAGAAGAGGCAACCGTACTCTCCTTCAATATAGAGAAAGAAGACGACTACCCCCCATCGCCCTTCAACACCACCACCTTACTTATCGAGGCAAATCGCCTAGGAATACCCCCAGTAACGGCTATGAGAATTGCAGAGGATCTCTACACCAGTGGATATATATCATATCCAAGAACAGACAACACCGTATATCCTAAGACCCTCAGTCTCAAAGGTGTACTACAAAAACTGAAGGATTCCGAGTTCTCAAAAGAGGCTGAAGAACTCCTTAACCAGGAGAGTCTGCACCCTTCACGTGGTAAACGCATGACCACCGATCATCCCCCCATATACCCTACAGGTGTAGCCTCTTCCAAAAAAATGAAGGGGGATAAATGGAAGATCTACGAATTGGTTGTCAGAAGGTTCCTGGCCACCGTCGCACCGGCCGCCGTTATCGAGAATCGCACCTGTGTGCTGGACGTCAATGGGGAACGCTTCCAGAGCAAAGGCCAAATCCTCCTATCGGAAGGATGGAGGAAATATTATCCGTACTATAAGTTCAATGAGTCGATATTACCTGAGCTCCAGGAGGGAGAAAGGGTGAGTGTATACTCTATACACTTGGAGGAAGATGAGACTAAACCACCTTATCGTTACAATCAGGGTTCTCTCATTCAAGAGATGGAGAGGCTTGGCCTTGGGACTAAGAGCACTCGTCACGACATCATCGGAAAGCTCTACGCCCGTAATTATGTTCAAGGTAATAACCTGATACCAACCCCTAGCGGTATAGCTCTTATAAAAGCCCTGGAGAAATACGGCGGTCAGATTACAGAGCCGAAAATGACCTCTCGTCTAGAGCAGGATATGGAATATATAGCTCTAGGCGAGAAAAGCCTAGATTTCGTAGTACGTGAATCACAGGAAATGTTGGCAGAGGTCGTTGAGGAGATGAAGGCAAAACAAAAAGAGATAGGGGAAGAGATACGCCAAGCTCTACATGAACAACAATATATAGGGACCTGCCCAGACTGCGGCGGCAACCTTATCATCAAACGTTCACGACATGGCAATTTTATCGGCTGTGACTCCTATCCAGATTGTGGCAAAGCATACCCTCTGCCACGATCAGCCATGATACAGACTACAGATTCTCTCTGCAAGATCTGTGGTAAGCCCATACTCAGGGTCATCCGGCGCGGTCAGCCTCCTTTAGAGCAATGCATCGACCCCAACTGCGAGAGCAACACAAAACGCAGCGATCTAGGCATTTGTCCCAAATGCGGTAAAGGTACAATGCGTGTGATATATTCACGGGCAGGTAAACGTTTTGCGGGATGCTCATCATGGCCAGACTGCAACCAGACATACCCCCTACCTCCTCGTGGTACTATAGATGCAACAGGAGAGCCCTGTCCCGAATGTGGCGCCCCTATGATCTCTATGGGTAAGAACGTTCGATGCATTAACATTGAATGTCCCAGCCGCCCCAAAAAACAAGTTAGCTCAACTGTCAGCAACAAAAAAATATCTACTAGGAAGAAAAAAATCCCGAAGAGTGCGGACGATTCGAAATGAGCACTCAGTAAGCGTCAGAATCAGTAATCTTTATGCATATGATCATGACGGTGACAGAAAGGATCGAAACAGTTGGGATCATCACAACCTTCTGCAGGAATGATATCAACCTGGGCGTGGGGGAGAGTCTCGACCAGCGCCACAAACATCTCCTCCAGTCTTAAAGGATCGGCACCATAGACTATCACGTTGACCGTCATTGAGTAGTCCTCTACTCTATTCAGTTCTCCTCTGCAGCGGACTTTTCCGTTCTCGGTCGTGCTACTGAGCATCAGAAACCCTGCTCCGCTCTCTACTACCGCCTTAATATGTCCTATGGACCAAGCGCCAGCTTTAACGGATGCCTTAACCAGATCACTTATGAATGTAGAAAAAACCTTGGCCGCTTCCTCACCTGCTACTGGAAAATCGAACGCCCCCTGTATGTCAGCGGCTAGAGCTGTTGGTATGTATTCTTTCTCTTCCGTCATTCAAATATCCTCATCATCTGCTCCATATTGATGCCTTTATCGGCCTGCACGGGCAGGAGAGGCCCTTCATAACCAAAGTCCCTAATTTTGGATGAGATCTCCTCTATCTCCTGAGGGCTGACTGTGTCCATTTTGTTTATCAACACCAGATCAGCAACTCCTAGCTGATTCTGAAGCGGCCTCTCAAACATCTTCCAGCTTTTCATGAAACGCTCCGCATCAACCACCACAACCGAACTCAGCCTGTCTATCTCTATTCCGCTGCAATCGTTCACCGCATTGATAACTATCTTTGGATCAGCGATGCCGCTGGGCTCGACTATGATGACATCCGGATCCATATTGGCCTGTATTACCCGAACGGTATCGATAAGTCCTGTTTTAAGGGTGCAACATATACAGCCACCTCGCAGGTCCTTGACCTCAAGCCCGAACTTGCGCATGACCTCTCCGTCAATCCCTTTATTCCCGAAATCGTTCTCTATGACCACGACCTTGTAACCTTTTTTGTCATAGAGCGCTTCCATCATATCGAGTATTACGGTGGTCTTGCCCACACCAAGCAAACCTGAAACCAAAATGAAGTGCATATTTTCAACCGTTTAAAGAAATGCTATTATGATTAAATAACTTGGTAATCCATTAAAAAAGTGGTAGATCGCTCAATCCTCTTCGTCTTCACCGAGAAAATGATTATTGAGTTCCTCGATCTCCTTTGCTATACGACGGTTCCTGCACACAGAGCACTCTATGGGCTTTCCCAGGGAACGTTTTCGAATTATGACTCCCCTGTCAAGATCGATGATATTCCCACAGTTACAGTAAACCTTACCCCATTCTAAAGGACCATATCCTGCGATTTTTGCCAGCGAACCGATCATTTTTTACCTACCTGTTTGCCTCTTCTTTACAGACTATAGGGATGAGCACATAGCCCAGGCTGATTGCTATTAATCCAATGGAACATCCCCTTCCCATTGACGGCGCCCTCAGCCCACACTATCCAACTTTACGGACTGATAACCCTGTGCTTATTTCTCCAAAACAATGCTTTAATCTTAATGCTTTCGTTTCTTGCTTTAACACCATAAAGTCATATATAAACTACCAATTCAATAGAGTGTTACAGATAGTATAGGCCTTTAAAAGAGCTTATGCAAGAGGTTTGGCTCTAGATATGGAGAAAAAATATGGGCATTTTCGTTTCCCATCTGATACTTATAAGTTTCTCTCAATATCTTCCGTTTCTACGATTTGACGCAACTGAGAGATGACATAGCCGCGAATCTCAGAGGGGTTGCGCTCCTTACCCACACGACGGCCATCCTTTATAAGAGGCTCCTCAATCATCTCCATTACTGCACCGCAGGAACATCGTAGCTCATCCTCCGGTGAAAGAGACAGATCCATACAGAAACAGTCCGGACAGCGGAATGGGTATTTACGTCCGCTAAACTTTCCTCTCTTAGATACCGGTATAGCGTCTCTCTCAACAATATCCATAGAGAAATC
>LDZU01006140.1_pt1 | contig 20056 bp, 15 predicted proteins | sample 615531 | NCBI WGS metagenome assembly LDZU01 (sample SAMN03408293, study PRJNA278302) | terrestrial metagenome | isolation source: oil reservoir sample SB2 | place: USA: Alaska, North Slope, Schrader Bluff formation | collected 2011-09 | reverse complement strand
ACCTTCTTATTATCTCCAATTGATTAAGAAGATTCCCTTTGAGCTAACCCAAGCAAGTGATAAAAAGGTGGTAGACTTTTATTTGTCATATAACCGTTACACAGTTAGTTTGTTTGACATTAATTTTCTTAACCAGCTAACTAGGTAACTAACTAACCAATTAACTATCTAATAAATCACCAAGCAGTTTTTTCAAAAAATACTAGCTATTCCTATAAAAGCCAGAATTACCCCTATAGCCCAAAATCTAATAATAATCTTCGGTTCTTTCCATCCACAAATTTCAAAATGATGATGAATTGGGCTCATTTTAAATAATAATTTTTTCCTCAGTTTTACAGAAATTACTTGAAAAATCACTGATAGAGTCTCAATAACAAATACTCCGCCAATTATTAATAAAAATAATTCTGTTTTAGTAAATATAGCTATTGAAGCAAGTGCCCCACCTAAGGCAAAAGAACCCACATCTCCCAAAAATACCTGGGCCGGGAAAAAATTATAGATTAAAAAACCAAGAGATGAAAAAGCAACTATCAAAGCAAAAAGGCTCATAGACCAAATATTCTGGATATAGGCAATTAGAGCAAAAATAATCATAGCAATAAATATTAATCCCGTAGCCAATCCATCTAAACCATCAGTCAGATTCACTGCATTAACTGTACTAATCATTACTAAAATAGCAAAAGGAGTAAAGGCTCTACTCAAATCTATACTGCTTTTTAAAAAAGGAAGATAAATTTCTGTGTCCAGGTTGGTAACTTTTTGAACGTAATATACCACTATAAGAGCAAAGGCAATTTGGAGAAATAACTTTTGCCAGGTATAAAGGCCTAAGGACCTTTTCTTAAAAAGTTTTATTAAATCATCTACTAAGCCAACAGCCCCAAAACCAATAGTGATAATTAATGACCACAAAATATAATTATTGTGGGGAACAAAAAATATAATAACTAATATTAAAGTAAGGATAATGACAATTCCTCCCATTGTCGGTGTGCCCATCTTATGTTGATGAAGATCTGGCCCTTCCTGACGAATCCTCTGTCCAATATTATGTTTCTTTAAATAATTGATAAAAAGTGGTGAAATAATAAGAGGTATTAAAAAAGAAACTAAAACTATTAATATCCAGTTAGTCATTCTGTCCCCCCTGGGTTTGAGACTTTTTTTTATACTCTTCCTGCCAAAATTGCAAAATATCCTCCATTTGCATATCTCGTGAACCTTTTAGTAAAATAAAATCCCCGGGTTTAATTAAACTTAATAACTTTTTAGATAAATATTTCTTATCATTCTTTTCAAAGGAAAAGATCTGTTCTTTTGCCATCCCCTCATTTTTAGAAGATTGAGCAATTATTCTGCCTCCTTCACCAACAGTTATTAATGTATCAATAGATAATTTTGCTATTTCTTTTCCAATTTCCTGGTGATAAATATTAGTTTTTTCACCTAATTCAAGCATATCTCCCAAAATGGCTATTTTTCTGCGGTTTTTGGCAACTTCTACTAAAGTTTCTAAGGCCCTTTTAACTGACAGGGGACTGGCATTATAAGAATCATTTAATACTTTAATATCATTATAAAAAGTATTTAACTGCATATGCATATCTAAAGATTTAAAATTAGATAGTCCTTTTTCAATCGAATTTGTGCTAACTTTCAAGGCAAAAGCGGTTGCAGAAGCAGCAAGCGCATTATAAATATTATGTATTCCTAATAAAGGAAAAAATATCTCTCTAGCTTCAGTATTTTTTATTTTCAGTGTAAATCTCATTCCACGGTCACTCACTGGGCTGATATTACCAGCCATAATATCACTTTTATTCTCAATACCAAAGGTGATTATCTTTTTACCTCTGACCATTTCCGCCATCTCCGGGAAGTAGGGATCATCACCATTTAAAACTGCTATCCCATCCCGGTCTAATGATTGTAATAATTCAGTTTTGGCTTTAAAAATATTTTCTTTGGAACCTAATAAACCTATGTGGGCCTCTCCAATATTAGTTATTACTGCTAAATTAGGGGAAACAAAATCGGTGAGAGTTTTTATTTCACCCAGCCCTCTCATCCCCATCTCTACTACTAATATTTTATGGGAACTATTAAGTTGCAACAGGGTAAGAGGGATTCCAATTTCATTATTGTAATTCCCGGATGTTTTTAAAAGAGGAAATTTCTGAAATAATATATGAGCAATTATTTCTTTTGTTGTGCTCTTTCCATTGCTCCCGGTTACGCAGATATTAAAAGTTTTAAATCTATTTTTATAATATTTTGACCAATTTTGCAAAGCCAATAGAGTATCTTTTACTTCTATTATAATTTTGTCTTTACCTATTTCCTTATTGTGTAATAAACTATCAACATTTTTACAAATTACTGCTCCCACTGCACCTTTATCAAAAGCTTCTATTATAAAATTATGCCCATCAAAATGGGGCCCAATTAGGGCAAAAAATAAATCACCAGAGACTAAAGTCCTGCTATCTATAGAAATATTATTTATTATAGTATTTTGGTTACCCTGGATTAACCTACCCGAAATAGCTTCTATTAATTCTCTGACTTTATGCCCTTCCAATTTTTTCTCTCTCCATTAATATTTTTTTCACTACTTCTTCATCATTATGATGAATTATTTTATTATGATAAATTTGCTCATTCTCAGGACCTTTCCCGGCTATCAAAACTATATCACCCTGGTTGGCTTTTTCCAGGGCATATTTAATCGCTTTCACTCGGTCAACAATAATAACATAGTTTTTATCTGTCTTTTTCACTCCTTCTTCAATCTCCTGAGCAATTTTTAAAGGATCTTCGCTTTTGGGGTTATCTGCAGTTATGATGACATAGTCACTGTATGTGCCTATGACTTCTCCAATGATGGCTCTTACCTTGTTATATTTCTCTCCACCATGTCCAAATACTGTAATAATATGATGTTCGGCAAAAGTACGTAAATTCCGCAGTATATTCCCTAATCCGTGATAATTGTGGGCAAAATCTACAATGATAGTATAATTTTGTCCAAAATCGAGTAATTTGTATCTACCTGGAGCTCCGTTAAATTTACTCAAAGCCTTAGAAATTTTCTCAAGAGAAATACCTTGAGTAATAGCCACTGCTATAGCAGCTAAAGCATTATATATGTTATATTTTCCGCTAAAATTTAAAAATATTTTAACTTTGCCTGAAGGGGTTTCCGCAATAAACGAAGAATTTTGTAAGTTAATTTCTATGTTTGTTGCTCTAACCTCTGCTCTTTCTTTTATACCATAGGTAATTAAATTAACTCTATTGCAATCAATAAATTCCTGACTATGTTCTTCATCAATATTAATTACTGCAAACTTCTTTGAATCTTCTTTACTGCTGTCATTTAAATGTAAGAATAATTTTTTCTTCGCTTCTAAATAATTAGTAAAGTTTTTATGAATTTCAAAATGTTCATTACTGATATTAGTAAAAATAGCCACATCAAAGTCGCATCCTACTATTCGAGATAGCGCTAACGCATGAGAAGATACTTCCATTACTGCATACTCATTCTTTTGCTCAACCATTTCTTTAAGGCTTTTTTGTAGGTCAATTGATTCCATAGTAGTCATATAAGAGGTATTAATATTATCACCAATTATGTTTTGAGCTGTACTTAACAATCCGGTTTTATACCCTGCTTCACAAAAAATAGCCCTTAACATATAAGCTATTGTAGTTTTACCGTTTGTGCCAGTAACTCCAATTAATTTTAGTTTTCGGGAAGGAAATCCATAAAACTGATTAGCCAAAAGAGATAAGGCCCGACGAGTGTCAGCTACTTTTATAATAGTAATGTCTGGCCGTGGTGGACAAACTTCTTGTTCTACCACTAAAGCAATAGCACCTTTATTAACAGCTTCATCAATAAAGCAATGTCCATCAAAAACAAAACCTTTTATACATACAAATAAATAACCTCTCGTTACCTTTCGAGAGTTATGACTAATTCCTTTTATATCTAAATTTAAATCACCATTAATTTCTTTAATCTCTAAACTGCTGATTAATTCACTCAGCTTCATAGAATAAATTACCTCTAATTTTTTATATAGTATATCGTATTGCGTATTGCGTTTCAATTTAAAACTTAAACCGAAAAGCGAAAAATCATAAATCAAAATTCAAAACCTATTAAATCTTTTAATTTACCGGTTATCCGGTTACTACTGACTTTTATCCTTTATTTTCTTAACTAGTGCTCTGATAAGTCAGGTAACTAACTAATCAACTAATGATGTAATGTATAACATATAATAAGTAGTGGGTAATAGGTACCTGTTTTTATAATTTCAGAAATCTAATCTTATTACTCATTACATATTACTTGTTACTTTATTTTACACGAGATACTCACTGATTGGGAGGAATTGATAAATAAGGAAGAACCTTGGATGCAATTTCTTGAAAAACTGGAGCTGCGACTATTCCCCCGTAATAGCTACCTTGAGGCTCATCTAATAAAACCAGAATAGCTATTTGTGGATTCTCAACAGGAGCATAACCTACAAATAGAGCACTATATTTGTTTTTAGAATATTTTCCGGTGGAAAAATCAAATTTTTGGGCAGTTCCAGTTTTGCCCGCTACTCTATACCCGGTAATTTTAGCACCTTTACCAGTTCCATCAATTACAACTTGTTCTAATATTTTAGTCATAGTTAAGGCTGTTTCAGCAGATACCACCTGCCTTATGGGTTTTGGCTTAAATACTTTAACTCTATTTTGTTTAGAATCTACAATTTCTTTGACTATCATTGGTTTCATTAGTGTCCCTCTATTGGCAATAGCAGAAATAGCCATTATTAATTGAATCGGTGTTACAGCAATTTCCTGGCCTATAGATAAAGATGCTAATGAAATTTTTGACCAATCTTTTGTACTTCTCACCAGGCCACCTACTTCCCCTGGTAAGTTTATCTCGGTAAGTGACCCGAAACCAAATCTTCTTATCGATTTCTCAAAAACTTTTTCTTCTAATCTAGTTCCAACTTGAATAACTCCGATGTTACAGGAATTCTTCACTATACCGATAAGGTCTTGTGAACCATGTTGGTGTATATCATGAAAAATATTCCCATTATATTTTATCCATCCCTTACAATAGAACTCATCATCTAATTTTACTACTCCCTCTTCTAAAGCAGTGGCTATAGTGATTACTTTAAAAGTTGAACCAGGTTCGTAGATATCAGTAATTGCCCTGTTTCTCCATATACCTTGAGAAAATCTATCAAAATAATTGGGGTCATAAGAAGGCCTTACGGCTATAGCTAATATTTCACCAGTTTTAGGCATTATTACAATTGCAACGCCAGTTTTCGCTTTATATTGGCAAAAAGCTTTATCCAGGGCTTCTTCAGTAATATATTGTATTACCTCATCAATTGTTAAAACAATCGAATTACCATCTTGATAATTTGTAAGCCTCTTAATACTAAGAGGAATTTTACCTCCAGAGGCATCTTTCTCTAAAATTGCTAAACCGGGTAAACCCTTTAATTCCTTATCAAAAAATAATTCCAATCCCTCCAATCCCTGGTTATCAATTCCTACAAAACCTAATAGATTAGAAGCCAGGTTTTTTTTAGGATAATACCTTTTATTTTCGTCCAGAAAATCCAGGCCCGGCAAATTTAATTTTTTTACTTCTTCGACTTCTATATCATTTAATTTCCTTTTTATCCAGGTAAAAGAATTTTTTTGGTTTAATTTATTAAATACTTCTCGTGTTTCCAAACTTAAAACAGAAGAAAGTAGTTGGGCAGTTTTATGAGGTTCTTGTATCTGATGGGGAATAGCAAATAAAGATTTGGTATTAACGTTTACCGCTAATTTTTTTAAATTTCTATCGTAGATATTACCTCGCTCTCCTTCAATAGAAAACGAAGTTAGATGTTCTTGCTGAGCAAGTTCTTTATATTTATTACTTTGAATAATCTGGATGTTGTATAATCTATAAATTAATAAAAAATAAAAAATAATAGACAATATAAATAATAAAGTAATCCGTTCTTTCTTTTCTTTGACCAGCAACAACTATTCCCACCTTTTGTTCTCATTGCTACAAGTATATTATTTTAGCACAGATAAAATCAATTCGTTTACTTTTTTTAAGTCAAAACTAGCCCAAAAATATTTTTCTCCTTCATAATTGTTGCTAATTACCTCTATATTTCCCCCTGGATTAATTTTTGAAGCAGGAAGTGAAGCAATGAAATTAACTTCTTTGGGTCTTATCATTCCTAAGTGGTTACAGGCAATTTCTTCAACTCTATCCAGGGAAGAAAGAGTCTCTACCATAAGCTCAAGTTTTTTGTTCTCTTCTACTAATTTTATTTTGTAATTTTCTAATTCTATTAATTTATACCCTAATTCCGTTAGAGCGATGGTGTTAGAAATATAAAAAACAGTTATAGAGGTGATAAAAAACATTAATAGTAAAAATAATCCACAACTAAAAAATATATTTTTATCATTACAATAATTATTATTATATTTTACTTCTTTTCTTCTTTTTCTTGCCATCTTCTCGTCCCTTTATTATATTTAGGGTTTTTGCTATACAATCTTGCAAAAATCCATTCCTTTTTTAAACTTGTACCCGGGAAACATGTGCTCGTGAAAACGAGTAACGGGCAAAAGAATTTACCTTTTAGCATTGGAATTTTTCAAAATTTCGACTTTTTCTGCCACTCTCAATTTAGCGCTTCTGGCTCCAGGATTTCTTTTTATCTCCTCTTGAGAGGCTCTAATCGGCTTTTTGGTTATAATTTTTAATCCATAATTCTGTTGTGCTATTTTTTCTTTTTCCGCTTTTTTAAAGACATTTTTGACAATCCTATCTTCTAATGAATGATAGGAAATTACGCAAATTCTGCCTTTGTCTTCTAAAACCTTAATCGCTTGATTTAAACTTTTTTCCAAAACATCAAGTTCTTGATTTACCTCTATTCTTATTGCCTGAAAAACTCTGGTAGCTGGATGGATTCTCCATCTTCCTCTCTTTTTAGCTTTTGGAAGAGCTCTTATAACCAGATCAGCTAATTGTTTGGTAGTATTTATAGGATTCCTCTGTCGCTCTAAAACAATCAGTCGGGCAATTCTTTTTGAAAAGCGTTCTTCTCCATATTTTTCAAATATTCTGATTAGTTCTTCCTCTGTATAATTATTAATCAATGTACTTGCATTAAACTTTTGGGTTAGGTCCATCCGCATATCTAAATGACCATCTTCTCTAAAGCTAAATCCTCTTTCCCTCTCTCTTAGTTGGTGAGAGGACACTCCTAAATCAAATAGTATTCCCGATACTGCGTTCACCTTTAGGTCGGATATAATTTCTTCTAAATTTTTAAAATTTTCTTTAACCAATATAGCTCTATCAAGATAATTGTTTAACTCTTTTCTTGCTGTTTTAATTGCCTCTATATCCTGATCTATACCAATCAATAAGCCATCAGGATATATTCTTTTTAAAATAGCTTTTGAGTGCCCCCCACCTCCTAAGGTACAATCAATATATACACCACCTCCCTTTTTGGAAATTAAGTAGTGTAAAACCTCTTTTAAGAGTACGGGTATATGAAAAGAATTCATTATAAATTAACCTTCTTGCTCATATAGCCTTTCAGCAATATCTTCATATGAGCCTTCAATTTCTTTAAAGTATCCTTGCCAGACATCCTTACTCCAGATCTCCAATCTATCTAAAACCCCGATAACCATAACTTCTCGTTTGATTTGCGCATAATCTCTTAAGTATTTCATAATGACAACTCTACCTTGACTATCTAATGAACAAGTGGTTGCTCGAGAAAAAAGTATTCTTTTAAATGCTCGGGCATCTCTTTGACCTAAGGGAAGTAATTTTAATTTTTCGGATAGACTTTTCCATTCTTCAAGGGGATATACAAAAAGGCATACATCAAGACCAAAAGTGATTATAAAATTATCCCCCAAAGATTCTCGATATCTTGCCGGCACAATTAATCTTCCCTTTTCATCAACTGTATGTTCATATTGCCCTAAAAACATAAATCCCCCTTTTAATTAATACTCCACTTTGCTCCACTTTGCTCCACTTCGTTTATATTCAGTATACTACATTTTTTTTAAAAATCCTCTTTTTTTAAAAAAATATTTTTATTTTTTTTAAAAAAAATTAATAAATACCACATATTTAGTGTGTCTTCAACAATATATACATAAATACATAACTCTTATTTTTTAATTTTGAGGAAATTAGAATAGAAATTTTAAAATTAATTTTTTAGAGGCATATTGTTGGAGAAGAAGCTGGGAAAGATAAAAGAAGAAGAGACATATATTAGAATCTTCCAATTATATGTCTCTTCTTCTTTTCTTTATTATTCTATTCTTATAAGTAGACCATAAGCCGAGTTCTGTTCCCTTATAAGTTAGTTGTTAGTGAATAGTCGTTAGTCGTTAGTGTAAAATACAAGTTGCAAGATGCGAATTTAACCATCTAACCAAGTAACTAACTAATAAGGGTGGTAATCATCTATCTGGGATGTAAGTTACCTTACACCTCTTGCGACCTACCCGAAGATTCAGCGGGCCACCACAACTCTTCCTATTTGGTCTTGCTCCAAGTGGGGTTTACTAAGCTTGTTAGTCACCTAACAACTGGTAGGCTCTTACCCTGCCTTTTCACCTTTACCCAGCGCACAAATTTGATTGCCGGGCTGTGTATTTTCTGTAGCACTTTCCTTGAGGTCACCCTCACTGGGGGTTACCCAGCACTTTGCCCTGCGGAGCTCGGACTTTCCTCGAAAGAAATTATTCTTCTTCCGCGATTACCTGGTCTACTTATAAGCTATCCATTTTTAAAGATATCATCTTACCTTAAAAAAGTCAATTGATTTGAATTACCCTTTCCAAACCAGAATTCTATTACAATTAGGGCAAGTCGTCACTATTTGTTCCTTTTTTAGGTGATAGATAGTATCACTGGGGAGATCGAGATAACAACCTGGACATATAGAGCTATTAACCTCAATAATGGCTTTTCCATCTTTTTCTTTTCTCAATAATTCATACTCCTTAAGAAGATGATTATCTGTTATTTTACTTAATATCCCTTTTCTTCTATCATAAAAAGAATTTATTTTCTCGTCTATCTTTGAGACTGTTAATTTTATTTCTTGCTGGCAATCTTGTAAATGCCTTTCTTTCTTTTTTAAATCCTCTTCAAGTTCCATAATCAATTTATCGTTTTCTTCTACCTTTTCCATCAGGTCTAACAGCTCATCTTCAATCAAAGCTTTTTCTTCTTCATAGTTTGCTATTGCTCCTTGCAACTGTTTAAGTTCTTTAATATCTGTTATCTTACCCCCATATAAATCTTCCTGATGTTTTTTAATTTTATTAGATTTGTCAGATAAATCTAATTCTTTTCTGTTCAAATTGATCTGTAATTCTTTATAAGCTTTCTTTGCGGCTACAAGATTATTTTGTAATTCCTGAATTTCCCCAGCAATTTTATTTAATTTCAAGGGTAATTCTCTTTTTTTCTTTTCTTCCTCATCTATATCATTATCTATTCTTTGCAGTTCTAAAAGTATTTCCAATTGTTTCTTCAAATAACTATTCCTCCCCCGCCCTTATTAGCAATATCTTAATTTAAAATAAAAAAAACCTTACTTCTTACAGGGAAGAAGTAAGGTTTTAAAAAAATGTAATATCTTTTTTATTTCATACTTTCTCATATAATTTTACAACCTTTGTTAGTATTGGTGGGCCCACCTGGATTCGAACCAGGGACCGACCGGTTATGAGCCGGTTGCTCTACCAGCTGAGCTATGGGCCCGTAATCGAGTAATTATCTTCGTTAAAAGTATAACAGATATACTTAGAAAGTCAAGAAAATTTTCGTATTGCGTAAAGAGAAATTAATATTTGTAAACTTATTTTAGATGCAGGCTTTTTAGTTGTCCACAAGCAGCAGATATATCACCCCCCCTGGATACTCTTATAGTAGTAGGAATTTTTTTAGCTACCAATTTTTCCCTAAAGGATTTAATTTGAGAGATATCAGTCGCCTGCAACAAAGAACCGGGAGCAGGATTAAAAGTAATTAGATTTATCTTGAAATTAAACCCTCCGATTAGTTTAGCTAATTTATCAGCATAATTAAGAGAATCATTTATTCCTTTAATTAAAATATATTCGAAAGTAATCTGCCTATTTGTTTTTTTTACATAATCTCTGCATACTTCTATTAAATCATATAAAGGATATTTATTATTAACTGGCATTAAATAAGACCTTAATTTATCTTCGGGGGCATGAAGAGATACTGATAATTCTACCTGCCAGTTACACTCTTGCAACTTTTTTATTGCGGGTATTATCCCACAGGTAGAAATAGTTATCTTTCTTGCTCCAATATTAAAGGCTTCTTTAGAATTTAATATGTAAATTGCTTTTATGACATTATCATAATTATCTAAAGGTTCTCCAATCCCCATAAATACAATATTGTGAGGATTAGATTTCAACTTCTTCTTAATAAATAAAACCTGATTTAAAATTTCACTAACCAGGAGGTTTCTGGTAAATCCTTTCTTACCACTTTCACAAAATAAGCAATTATATTTACATCCGACTTGAGAGGAAATACATTCAGTGATCCTCCCTTTATTAGAAAATATCAGAACACTTTCTATTACATTCCCATCTTCTAATTTGAACAGGTATTTTTCAGTTCCGTCTTTAGATTTTACAAATTTTAATAACCCTATATTCCGTAGATAAAAGTTGTAGTGAAGAAATTTTCTAAATGCTACGGGAAGATCGGTCATATCATCAAAATTTTCTATACATTTTTTATAAACCCAATGAAATAGTTGGGTAGCCCTAAATCTTTTTTCTCCTGAATTTTCAAATTCTTCTTTTAATTCATCTAAAGTAAAATTTTTAATATCTTTCTTCTTCATAGATTTATTTTCTTCTATTTTTTAATTTCTCCCAATATATTTCGGGCAAACTCTTCTGCCCTTTTTTCTATCCCTTTAACTTTCCTGATTGCACCCGGGTCATTAGCAATGGCCATCAAGGCAAAATAGGGAGGCAATCTAAATCCTTTATTAATATTTAAAGCCCCTAATAATTGCTCGGCTACACAATCACTACCTGAATTTCCTGAAACAATGATGGAAAACAGACTTTTATCCCAGAATCTCACTCTCTTGTAAAGTACAGTCAACCTATTTATTACTGCCATAAGCTTTGCAGATACAGCATCATTATAATTAGGGCATAACCAGATTGTACAATCTGCATCCTCAATCGCAGGAAGAATTTCTTTTACCATTATTCCTCCATAAAAACAACTTTCTTCTTCGCTATAATGAATACAGGTTTTATAAGAACATCCCCTGCAGTCTACTACGGTACCATTTTCTACATGTAATTCCCTTAAATTTTTTGCTCTCAAATTATCCTTAACCATCCTCCAGAGCATCAGAGTATTGGAAGTTTTAAATGAACTGGAATGAAGGACTAATATTTTGGGATTTTTAATTAAAGTAAGCTTTTCCGCCATCAATTTATCAACTAATTCTTTAGCTTGTTTTTGATAAATTTCTTTAAGGGATAAATCATAAATTTTTTGCCAGGTAATAAAATTGCTGAGATTATAAGTTGCCTCTACAACTGGGTGGCCTGGGAATCTACACCCCATCAGATTGGCCAAAAAAATTATCTTCTGAGCAGAATTCTTAGTAAATAACTCACTGGGGCTTTGAATTATAATTACTGCCCTTGAACCAAGAAGAGAATCATTTCCTCTTTTTTGCAATTTTAAAAGTATTTCAAATAAAGGAATATTAAATCCACATCCATCTAACTCTATAGCAAAAACTATCTTCTTATTTCTTAAGTCCGTGATATCTTCAAATGTTTTAATAACTATCTGATTATAACCCGCTGTAGCTTTTTTAATTATATCGCTAAAACTATTTGATATTTTTCCTGGCATTATTAAATAAATAGTGTCCATATAATAATTCCCTTACCCACTTTTACGGGCACAAGTTTCTTTTTAAATTTTTAACTATTATAAAATATTGCCTAACTCTTTATAACTCTTCTTTATTTTTTCAAATAAAACATCCGGCATATCCAATCTTTCAACTTCAATTCCAGAATTATGCAATCTGTTTTTTGCTCCCATATATACTCCTCCCATAAAGGTTGCACTGTAATGCCACTTCCCTCTGATAGTGGCAATAAGCGGTAAACAGGCTGAAGATAAGGCAGGAGCAATATAAGGTTTATAGCCAGTCTTTCTTATTTCTAAATTTGCTTTTAGGGTCTGATTGGTAAGCATCTCAGAAAGTTTTTCATCGTACTTTTTTATACTATTTGCAATTATTAAACCTTTGCCATGAGGGCCAAATGCTCTACCTTCCTGGCAATAGTTAACAGTTTCAGGATTTTGCTTAGAATAATATATTGCTCGGGCATGCATAACCCCCAAACCATATCCCCTTATCTGTTCTGCCGCTAATCCCTTAAAATCAAATTTTCCATTTTTATTTTTATTACTGACTAAAAAAGCATATTTACACAATAAATCTACCGGGTCCGAAATCACTGCAAATATTCCCTTAAATGATTTTTCCCGAGCCTTTTCAGCATAATCAGAAATTATTTTAGAGTTTCCTTCAAATTGAGTCATTCTTACATCCTTTGCCTCTTCACCTACTGGAGGGACACCTACTGTGGCGCAAAAAACAAACAAATCACAATCAAAAATCTCTTTTTCCTTCAAAGCATATACTTCAGGATGTAACTGAACTGCAGAGGGAGCAAATATCTGGTTTGCTTCTAATTCCCATCTTTTTACAAGTTTGGTATTTTTATCATATATTCCGATACTCTTGATATACTTTCCACCTAATAATCTTAATCCAGCAAGAAGAGTTCCTCCTACATCTCCTAGTCCTACAATATTAATCTTCCAACAAACAGGAAATTGATAAGTTATTACATCTTGCCAATCAGGATATTCAGTATTAAGCGAACTTACTCTTTTTTCTTTTATTCTTTCTTTAAGCCATAAAGGCAAATTATAATCAATCTTCCTAGATTTTTGCAGTAAATGAATTCCCTCTTCTTTTAAAAAGATAAGAGAGGAATCGGTAACACTAAAACTTCTTCTTGATTTTAAAGGGTTTATCCGGGTAAGGGCATAGATTATACCTTTACTTTCTTTTGCTTCGCTTTCAGATATTCTATTTAATTCATTGTATTCCGATTGGGAAATTAGTATCTTATCTTTTAGTTTATAGTAGAACATCTTTTATTTTCCTCTCTTCACCTAAACTCTCTCCTGTGATTGTGCCCTCTAATATTATTACTTAATTTCTCCTATCTACCATTTCTTCCATTCGTTCTAAAAGCTCAAGATCATTTCTTAAATAATGAGAGGGACTAAGATTTAAATTATACTCCATATTTTCTCCCTGATCAGGATAGCGAGGATAAATAATTACTTCCCCTAAATGATTAAGAGTTAACTTTCTTTGTTGAATTGATTGATATTCATCTTCAAGGGCTTCTAAAATAGTCAAGGCACTTTCCATACAAACCTTTGAAAAGTTATAAATAATTTTTCCGGAAACATTTTTTATAAATGAAGGGAAGGTATAGGGCAAGATTAAATTAATAGATCGAACCAAATTCCCTTGAGACCTGCTCTTTCGCTTTATTGCATCTCCACCAATAAAAGGATATAATTCACTTTCGTTAAACCATAATCTGAGATTAGGAATAAAATGAACAGAGTCAACATCTCTATTTAAAAGGGAAGCAATTTCTTTTCCACTTCCAGACAATGCTCCCAAAATTATTTTTTTGATTTTGATATCATACTTTTGGAAAAGAGGTTCTAAGGTCTTTATTCTATACCCCTTATGTAGATAATCATCAATTAGAATTACCGGCATATTAAACGAACGAATAACTTTCACCTGGTTTTCCAAACTCATATAATTAGGGAAAGCACCAATTTCAAAACTTTTCATATCAGGAGAAAATATTTTTTCAGTATGAAGAGATTTAGTTACTGTATTGGGAACCACCATTTTGTGCAGTATCTTTCCAAAGGGTACACAAATTGAATCTCCCAAAACTCGAGGAGTCAAAGGTATTGTTGGAACATTATTTAACTTGCATATTTTTTTAACAATAGTCTGATTGATTAAATTTATGTTAAACGGCAGTACAATATTCCCAGAATAAAAGGAAGTTAATGATTTTAATAATTTTTTCCGAGATTTAATAATTGATTTTTTAATATTTGAATTTTGGTTAAAGGGTTCTTTTATTACGCTCTCCGTTTCCAGATTAATTATGCAGGGCTTACTCATATCTACTACAAATACCGGGTTATCCTCATCACTAAAGGGTAAGCGATAAAATCCCATCAACTCTAAATTCTCATATAGAGAATTTAAACTATAATTATTCAGAATATTCCTGAAAATTGTATAACTGTAATCTTTTTCAATGCAAAAAGAAAGGGTCTCGGTAAGAATAATCTGTTCAAGATTTTCAAGTTCTGATTTATTCTCGACTTCATTTATGGTATAAATTCCATCAATAATCATTATGCGACCAACTGCATTTTCTCTAATATACTCAGAAATTAAATTATTGTTAAACTCCTGGAAAAGAGAGCTTGAACGAACCCAATGAAAAGCTGAAAATCCTAATAATATTCCATTATGCTCAAGATCACGCAAAAGTAAAAATCTGGGATTTAATTTATGAGAAAACTCATTAAACTTTTTAAATATATCTTCCCGATTATATTGAGAAAATATTTTATGGTAAAGTTCTTCTATTAAATCTGAGGTAATATTTTCAATTATCTGCACATCAATAGAAATCGTCTGCATTATACTCTTATATTGTGGTTCTCTTTGATATAAATTATTCTCATAAATATATTTTTGGACTAAAGGATCGATAAATTTGGAAATATCCCGATTTTCATCGATATTGTTTCTTATTTGGCTTGAGCTTATCTCTTCATATCGGGGGGTAAGGTTAAGGTTAATAATCTCTTTTTCAATCTTTTTAATAGCCTCTTCAATATTCTTTTCTTTCTTATTGGTAATATTTAAGGTTCCTCTATCAAATATAATATGAGGAAAAGTATGTATAGAATTTTCTGTCTTTTCCTTTTGATAAGCAGAGGCATTTAATACTACATCACTGCCCACTACCATATAAACTTCAGAGGAAGGAAAATTACTTCTTAAGGCTTGTAAATCATTCGGGTTGGCAATATTAACAGGCAAATCTTCAGGATATAAATATACCTTAAGTTCATCAGCAATAGAAATATTTATTATATTCTTCCTGAAAAGATGGGGTTGGGTTCTTTTAGACCAGGAAAATTCATCAACTGCTAAATATACTTCAAAACCGAGTGCCTCTATCTTCTTAACTATTTCTTTGTGGCTTAAAGAAAAAGGATCAAACGACCCCGGGAAAAAAGCTATCTTTGATGGAGCCTTAAGGTTTATACTACCTTTAAAGAAATTGTAATCTGAAATAAATTTATACATATAGTTAAGTCCATTACAGTTGCTTAAAAACATCAATCCTTCCTTACTAACTGGAGCAAGTAGGGTTAGAATTTTTTTGGCAATTAGCTGAAATATATGGTTTTTATCCTCTAAACTGAGATGTTTTGAACCAAATATTTCTCTTCCAATAACTCTAAAAGCTACTTGTTTTACTTGTAAACTGTAATGTACAAAACCATTTAGAAGAATGCCTATCATTTTATTAAGTTTATTTTCGTATGATTTTCTACTTTCTTGAAATCTTTCTTTATATTTTGGATAATTAGCAATAGCTATCCCAATAGTTCTAAGTAATAAGGAACTTAATTTGGGATCTGATTGTTTTATCTTCTCAATTAAATCATCAATTAGCTCCTCTAACTCATCAGGAGGGAGAAAAATTATTAATTGACCTAAATAATAAGGGATATATTTGGTAAATTGATAATCTTCCATCTCTAAAGCCCTCAATAGCTCAATGGCAATATCATTTCGTTGTTCAAATGATAGACTGGGCATCAAATTCACCAGGGTCTGTCCGGCTAAATTTCTAATACTTTCCACGCCACTCACTTTTAAGATATTACAAAAATGTAAAGCGGTGTAGATTTCTTCTTGCTTAGTCTTTAATGTATGTTCTAACAAAAGTTCTATTTGTATTTTTTTAACTATCCAGCTCGTTGAAGTTTTGAGATTACTTAAAAATATATACTGTATTTTTTCCAGGTCTTTCTGATAAAATTCTCTATATTCTTCTATAATTTTGCTGTCTAAGTCTAATAATTCAACTATCTTCATCTTCAAAAAATTTTCTGCTGGAATTGTTGAAGCTGAAACATTATCAGTAAATATTTCTTTCAAAGGATTCAGGATTTTTGATTTTTTACTAAGCCGGGATATTAAACTCAAGGTTGTCTCCAGAGCTAAAAGTCTCAAATTAATATTTTCCTTTTTTAACATTTCTATAACATAATTAAATAGCCTCTGTGAAGATTTTTTATCAGAAGATATGGGGATATATTTAGCTGTTTTTATTAAACATAATTGAACATCTTCATTAACATATAAATCCTTTTTGTAATGTCTTAATATAATTTTTCTATAATGACTGGCCTGATTATCTCGACTGTTTGCAAAAAGAGAAGAAATCATTATATCAGTACTATTTATGATTCGATATTGGTGAAGGGGGATTTTTTTGTGGTCTGGCTGTAAAAAATACTTTAAGTATTTATTCAATAAATCATAACTGGTAATAGCTGGAGGTTCAAGATTAACGTCCAGGGGAATCTCCTTGCGATAATCTTCATCAAAGGTAGCAATTAATCTACCGATAAGTTTTGCACTTCTTCTCCTTATTTCATCTTCAGGATGAGTTAATTGTTCATATAAATATCGCAAGGTAATCATTTTCTGTCTTTGGGTTAAGTAAGTGGAATATTCATTAAATATTTGTAAATATTCTCGTAGATTGTTCCAATCTTTTTCACTTCGAGCTAACTCCAACAGTGAATTTAGAGAAGATTCGTTTCGTAGTTCATGCATTAAGTGTATATTGTGTTCTATAGAAAGAAATTTTATATTTTGTATAACTTCCTGGCTATGCATAAGTGAATAATAAGGATTTCTTCTTTTCTCAGGTAGATATATATCTTTATGCTCTAAATCAACATTTACTCCTAAATTTATCATATAATTTTCAAAATCCTTTAATTTTGCATATACTCGGCCATATCTTCTCCTTTTTCTTTCATCAACATTATCCAGTTTGCTCAAAATTATTTGAAAAGAATCTTTAAGAGTAAAAATCTTCATCTTCTCTGTATTAGAATTACTATTTTCGTTTTTTACCCGAAAGTCAGAATAGATTAAAATAAGAGATTCCAGGGGTAAATTTTCTAATTCTAAATCCCAAACGGAATGGTTAACCGCAATATGTCCGATATAAGGAATATTATGCTTTTTAAACCACATATCAGTATAGTAATAATGTAGATAAGGCGTTCTCTTAATCTCAATATTTTTACATCCATATTTCCCTATATCGTGTCCCGCTGCCGCCCCTGAAACTCTCGCTAAATCAACTGGAAGACCCCTACTATATAATTGTCGACCAATAAATAAGGCAATCCAATTAACCCCACATATATGGTCAAGGGTATTATAATTTAAAACTTCCTGACTCAGTTTCATCATCTCATAGAGGTATTCATCGTTAAATGCCTTTACAAATCTTTTATATTCAGCAGGATTTTCTAATTTAGCTTTTTCTTCAGCAGTTAGAAAATTTAGGGGGTATTTACTTTGAAAAGTAGAATCATCAGAAGATTTTTGGAACTCTGAAATCACTCTTAAAACTTCTAAATAAAACAAGAAAGTCTTACGACAATCAACAGAGATATTCTCAAAAGAAAGTTCTACTGCATCAGGGAAAGATTTAGATAGAGCAAATTGATATACTTTATAAAGCCAATTATGGGAATTATGTTTCTTATCGATTGTAGCAAGTATACTCTGACATAAAGCATATACCGCCTGGCAGCTATAATCTTTATTTTCTACTATATACAATAATTTATTCGAAAACTCAGGGCTTTCGATATATTTTTTGGCAAACTCTTTCTCTGAAGAAGTAATATCCAATATATCTGGATTCATAAACCTTTTTGATATTTCTTTAGATAAATCTTCAACCAGAGATTTAATCATTATAAGAACCTCTATCTTTTTATATTTAAAATTGTATTTTTAAAATATTATCTTTCTAATTTATATTATAACTAAAAATCATTAAATTTTACAATGTAGTTATATCTTCTATAATTATAACCCAAAGGTAAACAAAATGTTAATTTAGTAGCTCTACATATCATAATGGTAGCTCTTTTATATATCATAATTGTAGGGGCACGATGTATCGTGCCCCCAGAGTGGGCTGTGCATAAAAAAATAAGGGCGCAATTCAATGTACCATATACAAAACTTGTTGAAAATACTTTTGGCTTTTTGAAGAATAATTATCTATATATAGATAACAAGAAAATCTTCTTAAAAATACTAAAGGGCACTACACTATTAGGTTATATTGTGCCCTTTAATATCTTAATATTTATTTATTGAATGGTAATTATACTGCTACAACTTCCTTTATTTCAGGAATTTCTTTCTTTAGTGCCCTACCAATACCCATCTGTAGAGTCATCTGCCTCATTGGACAACCCGCACAGGAACCAGTAAGTTTCAATTTAACTATTCCATCAGAAGTAACTTCCACTAATTCAACATCTCCACCATCTGCTTTTATGGCTATTCTCAGTATATCAAAAAAGTATTAGAATTAGTAGAAATAAATCCTGATAAGATAGAATGGAGGTTATATGAAGACTGGACACCGTACCATTCTGAATGCAGGAAAGATAAATTACCAAGTTTTAAGGAAGATCAATCTTGAAGCGGCTAGATTAGCGGTAATCGAATATCTTTCCACCAATAAAGGTAATATCTCTGATGCTGCTAGAACCTTTGGGATACAAAGAACAGTAGTGTATGATATCCTCAAAAAGAAGAAAGAGGGAAATTTGAAAGACCGGTCTTACACCCCTTTGCACTCCCCTTATAAAACACCAGCTGAAATAGAAGACCAAGTAGTAGAAGCTAAAAATCAGACCCACTTAGGGGCTAAAAGATTATCGGTCTATCTACAAAAATACAAAAAGATCAAGGTCCCTTAAAGATCTGGACTAACGGATTAATGTTCTATCTGTGAGTCATATCCTGGCTTAAGGAGTCATGGAGTAAAAGAAAAGATGGTCTTTACTGTGGACCATGGGGAAGCGTGGGGAGGCAAATCCTGGATGAAAGTCAAGGAGCTAAAGAAGCTTATCAGGGGATTTGGTTGTAAGCTTATCCAGAATCATAAGGGACACCCCGAAGAAAATGCTCATCTAGAGAGATCACATAGAACCGATGATGAGGAGTTTTATATACCCAGACTATTTCAGATTAGATCAGAAAAAGAGCTATTGGATGAGGCCTGGGGTTATATCTATTACTATAATAATGTAAGAGAACACTCACCCCTTAATTACCAGACCCCTTATCAACATCTTAAAAAACAGTTACCAGAGGTTGACAGAAATATTAGATTTGTGATACCAATAATGTTAGATAAGGTGTCGGTAAAGATTGGTAGCTGGAGTGGATACAATGTCTTGGCGCAGCACCAACTATTGTAACCTCTCAGTAATAGATTATTTTAAGAAAAAATCATTTTCAATAATTCAATTTTGATAGAGAGTTATACAGAGAACCGTCAGACCGTGTGAAAAGTCACCTTCTATTTGCATATAAAGACCTAATATGGTATAATATAACCATAAAAAATAACACAAAAGAAAGAAAAAGGTGAA
>LDZU01000067.1_pt1 | contig 20058 bp, 14 predicted proteins | sample 615531 | NCBI WGS metagenome assembly LDZU01 (sample SAMN03408293, study PRJNA278302) | terrestrial metagenome | isolation source: oil reservoir sample SB2 | place: USA: Alaska, North Slope, Schrader Bluff formation | collected 2011-09 | reverse complement strand
AGGTTCTTTTTCACGTTCTTAAATGCTATCTTAAATAAGTTCATTGCGGTTTTCCTCCTTTCAAAAGCAGATTATCGATTCTCATCCAATAGGGCAACCTGCCCCATGATGATGTCGTAGAACTCACGGCGGTTTTTATTTTCACGATGCAGCTCGTCCAAAATCTGACCATCCTTGAAAAAGAGGATTCGCCGGGTGAAGCTTGCCGCATAAGCGTCATGCGTAACCAGAAGGATGGTCGTTTTCAAATCTCGATTCGCTTCGCTTAGTGTTTGAAGCAGCTCCGTGGCTGAATTAGAATCTAAAGAGCCAGTGGGTTCATCTGCGAATAGTATGGTAGGCTCCTTGACGATAGCGCGTGCTGCCGCAACCCTTTGGCGTTGCCCGCCCGATAGTTCGCCGGGATATTTTGATAGTTGCGATTTAATTCCAAATCGTTCGGCTAGTGAGTAGATTGCACCATCTATCTTTTGGGGAGGCGTGCTCTTCAATGCAAGAGGAACAGCGATATTCTCTTTTACGGTCAAGCTATCCAATAAAAAATACTCTTGAAAAATAAAGCCTAAATTATCTCTCCTGAAATCAGCGGCACAATCGTCATTTAAATTTTTGAGATTAACTCCATTGATTACAATATCCCCACTTGAGGGGAAATCAATAGTGGATAGAACATTAAGCAAGGTCGTCTTTCCGGAACCAGATGCTCCCATAATTCCAACAAACTCACCGGGAAAAATCTCGAATGATATATTGTCGAGTCCCGGCATCTGATTTCTGGCATAGATTTTCGTGACTTCTTTTGCGGTCAATAATGCTTGCATATGAAAACTCCTCTCTTGCTTGAATAAAGCATTTGAAGCTTATCGCTCTTGGCACAAAAAAACATGAGCAAAAAGCGCAAATAGGATTGCGTTAATTACTCATGCTTTTTCTTGTTGTTTGTGCTATTTATTATTTGAGTAGCTTTAACTTCTTGAAAATCTTATATTTGATTAACTTCACAATATTGTATAAATTTCTTTAATTTCTTCCGGTAAAAGGAAATGATATTGGGAGATAATCCTCCGGATTTACGGTCAATTATGAATGCTTCAGCCTATTCCAGGATTGAAAAAACTGAAATAATCCTCTGCTCATCGATCCGATAGTTTTCTGACATTTTTGCCTCCATTTTTACCGCCAGATATGGGATTGAAAGCATTGATATCCCCTACATATTACGAACTTTTTTAACAAAAAGATGGCAAGGGAGAGATTTGAACCCACGACCAAGGACTTATGGGTTCTGACTCTCCTGTGGAGAGCCAGAATCTCTACCACTGAGTTTTACCCAATTAAATAAATAGATGGCGAGGGAGGGATTTGAACCCACGACCAAGGGCTTATGAGTCCTATGACTTAATTACGACTCCAAATACCCCCAGATGTGGTATTTTTTCGTGGTTTTTATGCTTTTTAACCCAGATATGGCGGTGTGTTAAGTTCCAATAATCCTATGCTCCAATTATATCAACAAATAGTTTTTAGGATTATTTTTGCTGGGGTAAGAGATAATTTATTTTCACTACCGGTACATAATTAGCTTGTTTTACCAAGTTTTTCCAATCAACAAGTTTCATGTGAAATATCATAGAATTAATTTCAGAAAGTTTATTAATCTTATTTTTCCTATCTAAAATAATCCATAGCACAATATTTTTTACATTCCTTTCTATTCCATCTATTTCGATTTTCCCTTCATTATTTTGAAGAACTTTTACTGTTAATTTCGATTGATCAATAACATATGCTAATTTTTGAGGTTTGCCTTCCTTTACAAAATAAATAGATTCACCTTTAAAAAGATCCAATTTTTCTATTTTATATTTCTTTCCTAGTTTATCTAAATCTCTATCACAGTTAACAAATTCATCGTTTGCTTCTCTATCTTTATTAAATGATCCTTCATTTGTCCACTGTGAAATATCAAATTTTCCCTCGTAATCCATATTTATCATATCGACTTCATTTTTTAGATAATCCGAATAAGATTGATTGAATTTATACCATTTACCATCAACTAAACAATAACGTTCTTCATCATCAATAAAATCTAGAAAATTTTTTAAGCTTTTAGAATAATCACGACCAGTTTCTTTATGCACTTTTACAAAAATATTATTTAAGTCTTCTTCTAGATTTATCGATTTATCATCAATAAATTTTATTAGATTGTCTAATGTCAGATCTTCAATTCTTTCTGTGGACTTCCTCTTTCCTTTCACACAAAAGTTATAAGAATCTGCATCCGTAAATATGAAATTGACACCAGAAACTGTAAACTCTTCTACATCAATTTCAGAATCCCTTTCTGTAGCTAAAATCGATTGTATTAACTTTTTATCAAGCTCTTCTATCTTCTCTTCATTCCTAACAATGTCCACTTTAGGAATACTAAATTTTGATGGGGTTAATAACTCATTTTCAATTTTCTCAATAAAACTTGGTAGATTTTTCATTTCAATATCCACGTTAAATTTTACTGAAGTTCCAAAACTTGCGGAATTTCCCCACAACTCAGGATTAATTGTTTTTGCTTTTAGGAAATGTATTGATTCCCCACTATCGTAAACGAATTCACTTCCATTATGGTATGAAGTTATTGACTTACTTTTGGTACTTTTAAAGAACTTTGAATTTTTAATTATCAAGTTCTCCTTATCCGCAATCCTCTGAGCAAGGTTTAATCCGAAATCTGTATCGCAAAATTGGTTCAAGTAAAAATGAGTTTTTCCGAAACTCAACCCATAAAGTAAATCTTTACCTAGTATTAATAGAATTCCAAAATATATTTGATTCTTAGGAGTTTCTATTTCTTCTAGAAATGATCTATAATTTTCTATCCACCAAATATCTACTTCATCTGGATTCTTAGAAAAATAGAATTTGAATTGAAAATTTTCTACTTCTTTTTGACTTACCAGCTCAAGGCTGACTGATTGAAATTTGCTATGTAATTCTTTTTCAATATCTTTTGGAAACCTGTACAAATTCATTTGTGTCATCATTCCCTCCCAAATTTCCCCAAATCTATAGCAATATAATTATTATATAGTAAAGAAAATCATGTTTTCACTATAATAGTTGATATAAATTGTATAAATGCGCAAGCAGTTTTCTAGGTCTAGAGAAATATGGACTATCAATTTCTAATATCAAAATCTGATTACCAGCTATTTCTTGAAGCGCCCATGCACCTCTGGGCATACAAACACGATCAAATTCAGAAGCAACCTACTGAATTTGATATCCATGTCATGAATCAAGGCTATGAGGTGGAGGAATTAGCCAGAGATTATCTCAAAGAATTCGTTGTTAATTCTGAGAATGGGGAAAAAGTTGAATTTCAAAGGACATTTTCAGACAAGGAATATATAGCTAGAACAGATGCATTAGTCCATAAACCTGAATCAGATTCTTTTGATCTATATGAGATCAAGAGCAGTACAAGTCTAAAACCGGAACATATTATTGACGCTGCTTTCCAATTTTTAATCGTTAATAAAGAAATTAAGATTGATCGAGTTTTTATTAATCATCTGAACAAAGATTATGTTCGAGTCGGTAATCTAAATCTTGAGAATCTATTTATTTCCGAAGATGTAACAGATAAAGTTCAGGAAATCTTAATGGATATCGATATCAAGAGAGAAGAGGCTTTAGCTGTAGCTCAACTAGCTAATAATGAAAGTATCCAACATTGCTACAAACCAAAAGATTGTCCCTGCCCGGATCTTTGCCATCCGGTCCTAATAGAATATTCAATCTATGATATTCCCAGAATCTCCGAGAAGAAAAAGATCCAGCTTCTCGACCAGGGAATTGTGGATATCAAGGATGTCCCATCTACTTTTTCATTAAATGACAAACAGCGAAAGATTGTAGAAGTGGCTAAAGCCGGAAAACCGTTTATTGATCCAAAAGCTATCAAGCGCGAGTTTGAACATTTCGAATACCCCTTATACTTCCTGGATTATGAAACATTCCTTTCAGCCATTCCATTGTTTGATGGATATCACCCCCAGCAGCAAATGGTATTTCAATATTCCCTGCATAAAATGGAATCTTTGGATAGGGAAGTGACCCATGCAGAACATTTATCCATCACAAAGGATGATCCTTCGAAATCGCTGGTAGAGAGCCTGATCAGAGAAATTGGAGATTCAGGAACAGTGTTTGTGTGGAATAAGGCATTTGAAATCGGCCGGAATAAAGAACTTTCAGAAATTTATCCGGAATATGCAGACTTTTTCAACAATTTGAATGGCCGTATTTATGACCTGGGAGATTTTATCAATTATGGAATGTATATCCATCCAGGTTTCAAAGGAAGCTGGTCAATTAAGAATGTTCTGCCAGTCATGGTGCCAGAGTTGAGTTATTCCGATATGGAAATCGGCAAAGGGGATCAAGCAATGATGGCATGGTGGCGGCTGATCAATGATGAATCACTCACCGATGAGGTAGAAAAAGCAAAAAAAGCGCTTTTAAAGTATTGCGAATTGGATACTTGGGCAATGGTAAGGATTTTACAAGAACTCAATAAATTGATCCAATTATAATTTTATTGGTAGTTCTCAGTCTTTTTATTTACTTGGTGGTATATACTTTTGGATTCCAGGAATATTGGTTTTGTCTGTATAGTTATAGACAATACCTACACTGTGTCTTGCACGGGTGATGGAAACGTAAAATTGGGCACGAGTTTTCGGTTTCAGCTTTTGATTATGGTCTGTGATCCATTTACTCATGTCCTCCGTAGGGAATATTAGAACACGGTCGAAGGACTGCCCTTTTGATACACCAAAATTCATATTTTTATATGACCGGTTAATACCTTTGGTGGATTTATTCAGTCGTAATTGCACAGGAGAGAATTCTTCCAGATAGCTTTCTATATCATTTGGCCTTACTAAGAAAATTCCTTCAGAATGAAGAACCCTGTCACATATACCATTTTTACAAGTACAGGGGACACTCGCTGGTAAATCTGGAAATAAATCTGATGAAAGGTTACAAATATCAGCATTATTTCTATGGGAATTTATTAAACTTCCCTCATCAATTTTGATATCCATTTTCCTGCACTTTTCGAGCATAAAATCTTTAATTTTCCCTTCTGCATATTTTTTATTTCTGTTTGCATGATGGGTTAGGTAGATAGTTTGTCTGGGATCACATACAAGTAAAACTTCAATTGTGCTTTTGAAAAACAACTCCAAAATATCAAGATCATATCCGGCTAAATCTTGTGCTTCATCAATAAAAATATGGGAATAGATTCTCGATAATCTGTTAATCACACTATCCTTAGATAGGGTATTGCAATTGAGTGAGAATCTTGCAATTTTATCTGAGTAAATTCTTCTATTAGGACTAAGATAAAATTTTGAGGTTTCGCTTTCTTTGTATGTTATTGGGACTTTTCTCGTCCCCTGGTAATACTTCACTCCTGACAATTGATTAACGAGAAGCATTCCATTAATATGTTCAGGATACAATACTCCTTGATAAGGTCTTACGCCATGTTGTAATAGAAAGGAGAACCACGTTTGAATTGTGATGTGAGACGGAATGCAGCCTTCTCTCCTAATGATTTCTTGTCGGATTTGAGCTTCATTGGCTTCAGTAAACGTAGTTATCAATACTCGTCCGTTAGTTATCAAAGCCTTATTTATTAGATAAGTAGTTTTTCCTGAACCAGCTGAGGCTATAACAAGCTTGTTCTTACACATTCTCAATTGCATCCAGAATATATTGTGGGAATGTGAATTCTTCAGAATAATTGAATATTTTTAAAGCACATTCTGTTTTATTTGAACGCATGTGCTTATATAAGTCCGGTAAATTATCAAAATCTTTACCTAACACATCGTTCATTTTTGCCAAGTCATTAACTTTTACCAATTTAGGTTCTAAAGTGTTGCAGTTGTATTTTTTACCATCAATTTCACCACAATCATCAATTTCTGGGTCATAGAAGATGCCAATGTTGGGTTTGGCTTGATCTCCTATAAAATTTATATACTTCTTTTTTAAAGCTTCTATGTCACCATCGTTATCAGTAACAACAGCCACATTTAGGTTCAGCTTTTTCGCAATTTCCAGAAACCTAAGGAATGATAGTCCAACGGAGATCACATCTGTATTGTCTTCAATTGGTAATCTTCCACCGTTCTTCTTCATGTAAGCTTTTTGAATCACAAGCTCATCAGAAGCTCCCTCAACCAATATTGCTTTCTTACATAAAATTAGACGCAAGGTGTCATATCCTGCAAGTTTCTCGAAAAAAGTATAAGTAGGTTCATCCAGAGACTTTAAGGATAAGGTTGCTTGATTGTTCAAAAATATGAGATTTTGCAAACCCAATTTATTAGCTACAAAACTGCTATGGGTAGAAACTATGATTTGTTTTCCAGAATACTTACTCTTCAGAAAAGCTATTAGTTGATTGAGCCTCATATGAGCAAGGTGATTTTCAGGTTCCTCAAGCAATATAACATTAGCCTCTTTAGCTTTTTTATGGCTAAGTGCAAGTTTTGTCTTTACAACTGTTTGTTCTCCCTTCCCAATTTGGTTGAACGGAACTTCATCAAGATACGTCATCAAGCTGTTTTCCCAGGCATTTCTAGTGGCGAGATCTACTGAAACATTAATTTCCTTATCGGAAATCTCAGATGCATCTTTTATCTTTGAGTTGATTTTCTGTACTGAAGGGTCAGCCATAAATTGTTCCCGCATATGCCGATGTGCTTGTGAAATCGCCACAACATCTTCTTCTTGCAATATGTCTTTAACAATTCGTGAAATATAGACATCCGATCCACTTTGATACCGGTGTTTTGATGAATCGATCAATGAAGCTTTTAATGGTATATCTCTTGCCGTTATGGGATCTCGGGAGAAGAACCGCCAATCGATGTCATAATATTCGATAGGGATTGTTGTAACATCACCGCTTTTCACCAACTCTTCATATGAAGTCTTGTACTTCTCATTAAATTCGATTTTGAAACGAACACCACAATGACCTTCACCTGTATAGTTAAAGTTGCCTTCAAGCTCTGCAATATCTTCTCCATCGATAAATATTTCTATAAGTACGTAAGGAGGTGATAGTGGTTCTGTTGATTTTAGACTTTGGACATATTCAACAACTATTTGGTTGTTGAAAAGGTATTGAGAAAGCTCGTACCGAATATATTTCCCATTAAACACACCTGACAGAGCAAGATTGATCGCCTCCAAAATTGTTGATTTTCCAGCTTCATTATCTCCAACAAGAATGTTTAACCCATCATTTAACTCTAAATCGAAAGCACCATGAAACCCTTTAAAGTTTTCAATGTGAACGTGAGTAATATGCATTTCGGCAATTTCATCTGGCATGTTATTCTCCCTGATTGTAACTACGTAACCTTGATCAAATCCCCTCAATAAACCCATCAATACTATCCACCGGCTTAAAAACTACCTCGTTCCCCAATGCTCTGAAGTGTTCATAACCACATTGTATCTTCGCATGTTCGGTTGGACGTAAGGCTTCAGCCAGAATATTTCCTTTGGTTTCCAGCACAAAGTACAGTTTTTGATCACCATCATTCTCAACAAGAACAGCCCAATCAGGGTTATAGGAACCGATGGGAGTATTGATCTTAAACCAATCTGGCAGCTTAGCATACAGCTTAACGCTGGCGTTGCTCTCGAAGCGTTGTGCGAAATTTGCTTCCGTATCCGAATCATAGATTACATACTCGTAAACGGATTTCTGGCTCTCTAACATGTTCTTGGATAGATAACCGTATAGCTCCTCATTTTGGAATAGTTCCTGGGTGTAATAAGCATCCTTACCAACCTTGGTGTATTTAATGCCATCCACGATCATCAAGCGAAGTTCACTGCTAATCAACTTGGCAACTTCATCCAAATATTTCTGCGGATTTTTCTTGAATAAGAGTAATGTCTTGCTTTTAATCAGGATGTCAACGATGGTCTTTCGCTTGAGGAAAGTTTTATTCTGCAGGAAAGAGATGATGTCGGGTAAATACACATTCTCATTGACTGCTCCAACGGTGTAGGTGTCCTGTTCTTCAGCGATCACGCCGCCAGCGGTGATATCGAGTCCACCCTTGCGATACACCCATTTTGGTGCGCGGACATTAATCTCCTGTTCAATTTCCCGGCTGCATTTTTCGACCAACTCATTGCTGTCAAACTGCACAGAGTAAGTGGTCTTGTATTTAATACGATCCCATAATTGCTTAAATTCAGGGCTCAGATAGACCTGTTTGTTCAGCTTGATCTTTCGCTTATCGTCGTTGTTCTTGATGTTCAGTTTGCCGCTGATCTTGCGCGTCAGGGCAATGATCTTATCTTTACAGGCTTCATACTCTGGCGGAATCTCAATTTTTTCATTCTTCAGATCCGCTTTCAATATATCGGTAACCTTCCCTCTGGCATCAATATAGTTCTTGACCTGGAAATGCTCAAACAACGCTTCGGAGGCTTCCTGCCCCAGGTAAGCAACCGAACCATCTTCTTGTTCAACAGGAATATTGGCAAAGGTATGCGCTTCAATCACGCCAAAGCGGATGCCTTCTTCTTTCTCGATCTCGTGTTGCAAACCTTCGGCGAATTCCTCATAGCTTTCATTTGCCATTACGGTCAGTGTATTTGTATCGAATCCATGCAGGCGTTCACCATTTTGATTCACACACAAGCGCATGCCACGTCCGATTTCTTGCCGGCGTTTGACATCTGATTTTGTTTCATTCAGCGTGCATATCTGGAAAACATTGGGATTATCCCAACCTTCTCGCAGAGCAGAGTGGGAAAAGATGAAGCGCAGGCGACTGTCGAAACTCAAAAGTTTCTCTTTGTCTTGCATGATAAGAGTATAGGCATCATCATCTTCTTGGGTTGTACCACTAGTGTCCTTGAATGCTTTTGTTCGTTTGTCAATTGAGAAATAGCCATCGTGCACTTTCTTGACATCTTCATCAAAGTAAATGCCCTCAAACAGGCTGTGGTATTTTGGCTTACGGATCAGTTCACGATAAGTTTTCTCAAACATTTCAGCATAGATGCCCTTTTGCGGATTACCTTCTTCATCATAGATACGATAATTCGACACTCGGTCAATGAAGAACAAGCTAAGCACTTTAACGCCTTTCTTGTTAAGAATAAGTTCCTTATCTAAGTGCTCTTCCACAGTCTTTTTAATCTGCATTTCTTTCAACAATTGTCGATCAAAATCACCAACTATTTCTCCTAATCGAAGAACATCAGGTTTGCTGGTGAAATCAATATATTCATTGCCTGGTTCACAGTAGATGTCATTGACTACATAGCCATCATAAACCTCCCGGCGTCCGGACTTTTCGTACAGGTCGTCCCCATGTTTAACTGTCACCGTTTTTTGCTGAATACCATTCTTGCTCTGCACATCGATTTTCACACGGGCGGTGATGGGAGATTTTTTATTGTTCACCGATACCAGTTGAATATAGGCATTGTTATGCGCATTAGTAGCTTCAAAGCCAGCTACCTCAATCTGCTTGACCAGTTCCAATTCATAGGCATCTATCGCATCCAACTTATAAATTAAGTTATGCTTTTCTACATGAGTCGCTGAATAACGGAATATGCACATCGGATTAAGGGATGCAATCGCTTCTTTGGCTTTCGTGGTAGTATCCACGGATTGCGGCTCATCAATGATGACAAATGGGTGGGTTTCCTGGATCAATTCAATCGGGCGCATTCCATTTAATCTATCATTGGGGCGATGAATGATATTGGCTTTAGTTTCCCTTGTAGAATCCGTGAAACTGCGGCGGAAAGCGTCAATATTGATGATCATGATCTGAATATTGTCGCTTACCGCAAAGTTTCGTACCTGGTCGAGTTTGCTGCTGTCATAGATAAAGGATTCGCAGATTGTATTGTCATAAAGATTCTTAAAGTGAGCATCCATGAGCTTCAAGGAGGTTTTGACACCTTCTTTAATCGCCAGGGAGGGAACCACGATCACGAACTTAGTAAAGCCATAGGCTTTATTAAGTTCATAGATGGAGCGCAAGTAAACATAGGTCTTGCCGGTGCCAGTTTCCATCTCGATGTCAAAATCATACTGTCCGCGAATAAGTTTCTTGGTTTGAGGCAGTCCATTGCGCAGTTGCACCACTTGTAGATTGCGCAAAATATCTTCTTCATCCAATTCAAGCTTATTGCCGATACCATTTTGTGTGTCAAAGACGCCTATCTGGCCGCACATATAGGACACAGTAAAATTAGATTGCTTGGGTGTTTGACCAAGGAATAGATCCACCACAGAGGCGATAGCTTGTTGTTGATAATCAAGGTTTGGGTTGAATTGAAGTTTCATAAAGATACATTCCCATTACTAGGATTTACGATAATCAACTGATCACCATCTATACCATCTTTCAAGAAAAGCACAGGGATATTCTCTTCCTGGATTCCTTCCAACATTAAAGCTGCTTTTGCTTGCTCAAAGGCATTGTTTACACTTTTGCCAAATCCAATTGCTGAATAAAACTGAGCTGAAAATATCCGGGCGGCTTCATCGCCAATTGAATCATTCATTCCAATTGCTGCTTCAACATGTTCGCAAATTGATTGTGCAGTCTGATACGAGTAACAAGCGTTCAGAAAAACTAAACGAATACCCGATGTAGTTGTTGCCATCGCTTGAACAATCGCTTCTTTTGATATTAATTTTGTTTTTCCATTATTATCTTGTAAAACCAACTCATCATTAGATGAGCCATGTCCACTAAAATGAACAATAGCTGGTTCGTGAATATTTAACTCTTGTAAAATATCAAGTGGTCGAACTGCCCATGCTGAAACTAATTCCACAGAATCTCGATGTTCAGATTTTCTAATCATTTCGGAAATATTATGGATTTCTTCATCTAGCCGAAGTTCATCTTGATCAATTGGACTGGAAGCTATAAAAAGGACTTTTATTTTTTGAGGAGGATTCTCCAGTTTCTTTACTCTTCTTTCGGTTTGAAGTTGATGCTGTTCATGTTTACTTAATGTGTTAAGTGTTTGCTGTTGAAATCTTTTTGTTGTTTCCAATTGCTTTTTAGCTTCTCTCGCTTCTTCTTTTTGCAAATTTTGTCTTGCATCAGACAATTCTTTACCAACTTTGGCTAGTTTTTTGGCAATATCAGCTTTCTTTTTTTCAACAGTAACTAATTGAGTTCGACACCTTTCAATCTCTTGATATTTTGACCTAATAATAGAATTACTTTTTGTGCGAGAGATTGAAGCCTGAGCATTGCTAATTTTCTTCTCAAGATCAGCACTTTTTTTTGCTTCATTGGCTAAAACTTTTTGAAGTTTAGCCTGTTCATCTTGTTTTCGATTCACTAAATATGCATACATATCAACTGACATGTTTCCCCCTATACCTAAATACTCACAATCTCATCAATGCCGACATTACGTAAGATCTCCTTCGTATTCGTCTTTACGCTGTCATCCTTGAAGCCATTATCCTTGAAGACCACACGCATCACTTCTGGTTTAAATTTCTCTTTCAGTCGCACGATTTCGTTGGCAACATCCGTGGTGATCTCCCGATCCAAACAGATCATCAAAGCACCATACCCCACAGAGTAGATTTTCTTCCCGCTAACTTCAAATTCCTCCAGTGGCAAGGTCAGGTCAATGCCATATTTGAGCATGATCTCATAGACTACATCCAGTTCACTGCGCCCTTCGACATAGTTCTCGATGGCATCCAGCAGGCTTTCTTCGAGGTTTTCTATATCCGGGTTCCATTTTTTCAAGTTGGAAGTATCCAGTTTAAAGACCTTGAAGCCAATATCCAGATCATCAAGATGTAAGCTCTTGTTCTTTTCCAGCATAGAAGGCTGATTGGTCTGTTCTGCCTGCAATTCGGCTTTAATCTTTTCCCCAGCACGACGAATTCGTTCTTTGCCAATCTCACTAATATTAGAATACCCTACTTTGGCGGCATCAGAATCAGGTAACAATGGCTCTGGAAGTTGCACAAGGATAAATTTTCTGTTTCCATCATCCTCAGCATTCAATTGCATCATTGCATGTGCTGTTGTAGCAGAACCAGAGAAAAAATCAAGAATGATATCCTCATTATTTATTTCTGAGCCAATTTGCATGGCTCGCTTTATTAAACGTGTCGGTTTAGGGAAATCAAACATAGGAGCTTCCCGACCAAACACCCTTTTTAATTCCTGTGTACCTTCCTGAGTGTGACCAACTTCCTTATTTGGCCACCATGTCCATGAGTTTTTACCAGAGCGCTCTGCTAAATATGTTTTTCGCCTAGGAACTCCTTTTCCGTCAAGACCAAACCACATTCTTCCTTCAGCAACCTGCCTTAAATACACAGATTCGACATTTTTCCAACACCTTCCTTCTGCTGGTGTGTACTCCGCACCGCCTGGTGTAACAATTTTATACATTTGATTTGGGCGATAACCTTGAGCAGTGAAATCAGATGAAACCCAAGGGCCACGTGGGTCATTATCGGGATTACTAAAGTTCTTCTTATCTGATTCTGATAATTCTAAGAGTTTAATTGCCTCATTCTCAGCACTTCTTTTCTTTATATAGATCACAATATACTCATGACCTGTGCTGAATTTTTTTCTAGCATCAGGAGATGTTCTTTTTTGCCAAACAACTTGACCTACAAGATTCTCTTCCCCAAACACTTCATCACAGAGCTTTCTCAGATTACTGATTTCATTGTCATCTATACTTAAAAATAGAAGGCCATCATCACGCAGTAGATTTCTTGCAAGGCGTAAACGGGGAAACATCATGTTTAACCAGTTTGTATGATACCGACCGCTGGTTTCGCTATTTGTACTGATTTTCTTCCCTTCTTTATCAACCTGACTGGTCATCTCAAAATAATTCTGTATGGGATCTCGGTAATTATCTGGATAGACAAAGTCACCACCGGTGTTATAGGGAGGATCAATATAGATCATCTTGACTTTGCTGTGATAGGACTTCTGCAAAAGCTTAAGGACTTCCAGATTATCACCTTCGATGTAGAGATTCTGTGTGGTGTCCCAATTCTTGCTTTCCTCTTTACATGGACGCAACGTGCCCATTGAGGGTGTTTGTGCCAACCGCAACGCCTGGCTTTTTCCCCACCAGGTGAAATTGTAGCGTTCGTCATCATCATCGGTGTATTCACCTAATATTGCCTGTAATTTTGCAAAGTCAATCTTATCTTCGCAGAATACTTCGGGGAAAATTTCTTTCAATTTTTGGACGTTTTCAGACGCAATGTCGACGGACTGGCCATTTAGTTTGGTTTCGTTCATAATGATTGCCTTTTTCTATAAACCGTAATTTATACTATCATATAACGTCGTTCGATAAACATAAATGAAGGCTAGGTGCTTTTTCGAATAGGAAATATTAATAATTATGTTAAGTCTTATATTATTATCCAGATCCCTTATATCAAATATCCTCTATGATGTTTCTTTTTTAATAACTTCATCAACTATCATCGATTTAATCCCCATAATTGAAGGTAATAGATTCTGAAGATTCTGTATATATTCTGGAAATTGTTTATCAAAAATATGGAATTTCCCATCATCTGGGACAAATTTTTCATCTAGGTGGGGAAGTAATTGAATTGCTTCTTTTAGGAAATTATTTGACTTAGAAGCTTCTTTAAGATTATTATTTAGATAATCCACTATTACAGAGTTTGAATCTCTAAAGAGTTGCATAGTCTTCGTTAATTCTTCAGATCTAATCGCTAAATAGCATTCGAGTTCTCCAACCAATACATCAGGATATTTAGGCATTTCACTTAGCTGTGAAAGCATGCTAAATTGAGTAGATAACAAACTAAATGCAGACACAAAATCATTTAGTGTTTTAATGATTTCAAATCCCCATGTGTCTATTCCTATTTTTTTTAATACACCAAAGGGAACTTCTCCAGGAACATATAAGAATAGCTTATCTTCAATTTTGTGTTGATGTAAAATTGTTGAAATTGTTTTTAAAGGATAGACATTATTATCAACCATTTTCCCTCTAACTGTCGGGATAATTACCACAAATCGATAATATGTATCAGCAATAGAATATAGTTTTTCGCCATAGTTAGAAATGCCAATATTTTCCCGCAAGAGATATATCAGTTTCTCAATCTTGCTATCTATATCTACTGTAAGCTCGATATCAAGTTGAATCCAAATCGCAGATTGATTCTCCCAACTTTCATTTATATCCAGTATTTTTGTTTCTCCAAAAGACAATTCCGGAGAAAAAATTGTTTTACGGATTTCATCCTTTATCTCTTTAATATCATCTTCAATCATCTGAGGAATTTGTTTACTAGAATCTCTCAACGGAATTCTTGGATTATCGATAAACAAAAACCAAGCCCAGAGTAGCTGTTCTACGATATTTCTTTCGCGTTCTTCAAGATCATTAAGTGTCTCCTCATTCACTTTTTCACTAAAAAGTTTTCGAAATTCAGATTGATAGGTCTTTATTTTTGAAAATGCTTCCCACAGATTAACTTTCGAGAGAAAAAGAAATTTTGGATTTATACCATTTGATTCAAGCTGGCTTAAAATTCCTTTTTGCTGTGGGGAATCTTTTATTTCTTTACCACATCGAATATTTATAACTGAAGCATGAATGGCTTGGTCATAGAAAGCTCTAAGTCCACTAAAATATTTTCTTTCAGTTTCCAGATACGCATGATATTTTCTTTGTAATATTGACGATCTAGCATTTATCAATTGATTTCCTGTTTTTTCCTTTGATTTTTCATCAGATTGTGGTTTACCTTCAGGCTGTCCAATTCCCCAAGGATCAACAGATACTTTCGGCAAAGAAGGTAAATCATAAATCATGAGACGATCTCTTTGCCACTCTCCTGTTGAAAAAGGTGGTTTTTTAATAAAGTCCTGTATCTTATCATTTTGAAAGAAGCGATTAATATACTTCAATAACTGCTCAAAATCCGAACATATAGATTGCCTGATCAAAATTGGGGATCCGTGCCTGCGGCAAGTTCCTTTTACGGGTCTTTCGAGGCTTTTTCTTGAAGCCCCTGCAAATGCTGCCAGGGGCTTTTTACTGAAAGAATAGCTCGCTCAATTTCGGAGCTTTTTCAATCCATAGAAAGGAATGGTCAACTTTGTTCACTTCTCAGGAAAAAACGATATTAATAAATCCATATCGTATAAATCAGTCAATCAACCATTCTCTTGACCATGTTTTTAAAGAGATCAATTTCAATTCAGGCAGCAACGACTTAACTCAATGTATGGATTCTTTCATCCTGGATCGTAAGGCGCAAAACCTGTCCGATGGAACAATTCGCTTCTACCAGACCAAAATGAAATTGTTATTAAGTTTTTTGAAAGAGTGTGAAATTTCTCAGATAACAGAAATAACACCCCAAATCATTCGAGATTATTTAATCTACCTTGAAGAAAGAGGGCATAATCCAGGTGGAATCCATGCAGCATATCGCGCTTTAAAGGCTTTCCTAAATTGGTGGGAAGATGAATTTGAGCCGCCCAATTGGAGAAACCCCATCAGGAAAGTACGGGCACCGAAAGTGCCTGTAGAAATATTGGAACCCGTAAAATCAGATGAAGCTATCAAACTGCTTTCTGTATGCAATACCAAAACCCTTCTGGGATTGCGCGATTGCGCGATTCTGCTCACGTTGATGGATACAGGAGTCAGAGCGTCAGAGCTCCTGGCAATGACCCGCAAAGATATAGACCTGCGAAATGGAAAGATCATTATCCGTAAAGGCAAGGGAAGTAAGTTCCGAATTGTTTTTATTTCAGATAAAACACAGCAGGTAATTAAACACTACCTGAAAAAAAGAGACGATTTTTCGCAATATTTATGGATCACTCAATCAGGTTCACAATTGCAATATTCCGGGCTACGCCAGATCATGCGGCGTAGAGCAAAAGACGTTGGTATTGAGCCACCCTCACTGCATAGTTTCCGCAGGTATTTCGCGCTTCAGATGCTGCGCAGTGGTGTTGATATCTTTTCCCTCCAGAAATTGATGGGGCATTCGGATATTCAAATTCTGCGCAGGTATCTCCAGCAGACAGAAGAAGATATCAGATCAGCTCATAAGCTTGGTGGGCCTGTAAATAATTTATTGAACCTTTCATGAGAATTGTCATCTGGCTTGTTTTTTCAATTCTCTCTGCATACAAAATCAAGGATTTTTTGTAATCGCCTGCACAGCATTTACACTCGTCTCCCATGCTGCTTCAAAAGAAACCTGTTCTGTTGTTGGTATCAAGTGAGTTAGGCTGCGCTTCCAATCACGCTCAAACTCATTTCGCCTGACTAAAAGCTCTTCGAGATTATGTTCACCTAAAGTAATCCCCTTAGCTTTAAATTTTCTAGCAAGAAAAGGCTTAACTGAATTTAGAGACACTCCTGCATTCGAGATCAATTGATGAATATCAAACAAATCTCGTGCAATAGCAAAATGCCTTTGTCCACTCAAAGCCCGTAACTTTTCCGCCAGCATCTCTTCTAGAGAGTAACAAGGGATGTTGATCCCCGAAAGCAAGTCCCTATCCCCATAGGGATGGATTATTTCTTTATTCACAGCCGGAAGTCCCAGATATTCACCGCGAGAAATATCCAGACGAATTGCCCGCACGCTGCCTCGCCAGCCTATTGCCCCTCGATAATACAAACGCGCCTGAAACGATTCCAGCCCATATTCATCATTTACTACTTCCACTTTGAGAGGACGAACGGAAAAATCCAGACCAAAGATATCCTGCAAACGCTGCGCAGTACGTGCAAGCATGGATTCCAATGTCTTTTTTGAAAAGTGTGCTTCTGCAGTAAAGTCCAAATCTTCAGAAAAACGATAATTAGGAAAATAACATTTTCGCAAACACGTTCCACCCTTGAATCGCAGCTTGAGCGCTTTTTCATCCTGATACCATTGGCTGAGAAAACAGCCCAATACATAATCCAAATCTACAATCATCGGATCGGTAGACCATTGTCCAGCCAAACGACGTATCTCTGCTTCAGAGATCATTTTGTTTTCCCAAATTTTTAATATTTATCCTGATTCGCCAACGGGTATTGATTGAGCCACTCTGTGCACCCCCTGGCTCAAGCCAGGCAATCCCTTGTGTCAGCTTGCTTTGCCAGGTATTCAATCGCTTATCCTTCTCCGGCATGGAAATAGCCAACCGCTCGACTAAATAGCCTAAACGCTTATAGACTGCGCCAGAATTAAAACGTTCAAGATATTCATCCAACTTTTCCCAGTTTAATACATCTACGGATTGCAGTGCTTGAGCAATTTGCATGATACTGCCGCAGAGATCAGGCCGGGAACAGGCATCTATCAACGTTTTCTCCCGATCTGTTACACCAAAAGACATGCCTTTACTGGTTTGCTTTTGAATACCGAAAAATCTATCAGGTTTGACAGAGACAAATTGATATTGAAGCCCTAATATTTTCTCAAGAGAAGGCTTCCGCTGGATTTTTGTCTGCACAAAGATCGTTCGCGGAATTTGTTCTGTCATCTGCCAAAAATGCAGAGCTGTCCAATATCCAATTGCTCCTTCAGCTACCAACTGCGTACCAATCAGCAAGGGATCATCACTCCACTGACCATCCATGCCAGCTTCCAGCGGAACAAGAAGATACAAACCTCGCGCAAGACGTTTGATCCAACCTTTTTTCAGCAAACGATTCATTGCTTTACGGGTCTGCCGCTCAGATGCCCAATAGGGCAATGCATCCTGAAATCGAAAAATCCGCTTATCCCGGCTTGCCATTGAAGTCAGGAATAAACGTTCTTGTGATCCGAGGGTTGAGTTTGCACTTGTCATACATTTTATGTCCAGAAAGCACCCTTGCAATGGGTATGTTCTGGATACAGAATATCATATTTTTCAAGATTTGCCAACTACACAAAAGCAATGAACTACCGTTAGAATCTAATTCTATGCAGATACCTCCAACAGATAGAAGAAGATATCCGATCAGCCATAAACTAATTTGATTAGTAAAAAACTTTTTAAGTCTTAATTCTTACCACCTACTAAATGTAAAGCTAGAAAATTACCTACCCCATTTAACATACCCTTAACGTCTTGATCAGAGTATTCAGAAAATTTTCCATGATCTGCATTATTTCTAATATCATTCCAAACCTGAATTTTTTTCTGCATTAACCGATTATATACATTTCCATCAGCAAGTTTTTTATTCAAAGAACTAATATCTTCACTGGATTTCAAGGTTATCCCATTTGAAAGAATCATTTTTCTTAATCCATCCTCCAAAACAGCACCAATTAAGGAAGCAGCGGGATCTTTATATTTCTGGGATAAAAGATGATCAGCCATTTCTAGAAAATCAGAAAAAATATCTGCAGCAGCAAGTTCAGATAAGGAAACCAAAAAACCTTCATCGATCTCTCTTTTTGCTGCTCTCAAGACAGCTAGACCTTGTTCTGTATCTCTATTTTGTGGATTTTTACAATTTTTTTCAAAATATTTAAAGTGAGTGCTTTCTTCCCCAAAAACATTCTGCAAAAATGAGATGGCATCTGCCTTCCAATTGTAGAAAAGAGCTGAGTTCACATAATCATCGGTAGATATATGGGGTGGAGGTGCATGTCGCGTTGCGATAACCTCCTCACCTTCTTTTACTAACCTAGAAACTCGATCTTCGATTTTCGATAACACAATTAACCCTCCTTAGATAATGAGTTTAAATTTGTCATAATAAAACTTTTCATATTTCAATAATTTCTTATCTGATTATTAATCATACATTCTTTTATTGTTTAGAGTTTCCATTTATCAACAGGACTAGCCTGGTTATGCGCTTCCTGCAAGTCAGATCCAGCTTGTTTTAGATAGCGCCTGAGCATTTGCAGATCCGCATGACCCATCAGCAGTTGGAGAGAGAACACGTCTATCCCATTTCTCAGCATTGTGAGAGCGAATAACCTCCTGAATGAATGCGGGGATTGATATTCTACGCCTGCCTTTTGCGCTCTCCTTTTTAATAACAATCGCAGCCCTGTATAAGTTAATCTTTCACCATGAACGCCGATGATCAAAGCGCCTTCATGATGTTTATTATTCCTATAATAAGCCCGAAGCGCAATTCTGGATTTCTTGCCTAAATAGACAACTCTAAATTTATCGCCCTTGCCATGCATGACTCGCAGGGTACCAGTAATCGGATCTACATTCTCAAAATTCAGAGCTAATAATTCTGCTGCACGTAATCCGGTATCCAGCAAAATAAGAATAATTAAGCGATCACGAACGCCTGTAAAATCACGCTCACACACATCAAGCATCGCCTTTACTGCCTCAATATCTGCCGGTTCAAGTGGTTCCTGGCGCGGTCTTCTGACTTTTACTTTCTGAATTGGGTTTACCCAATCCGTGAATTCATTCTCATTTTCATACCAATAAAGGAATGTTCGTAAAACTCTGAAATGCGCATGTACACCACCCTTATTATGCCCCTTGCTTTCCAGCCATAAGATATATTTTCGAACGTCGGCTGCTTCTAATTCTTGAATATCATGGATTTGAGAAATCTCGCAATACTTCAGGAAATTCTTTAATTTCTTCCGATAAAATGGAATTGTATTGGGAGATAATCCTCTGGATTTGCGGTCAATGATGAACGCTTCCGCCCATTCCAGGATTGAAAAAACTGAAATAATCCTCTGCTCATTAAGCTGATCTTTTGCTGCCATTTTTGCCTCCGTTTTTCCCCCATATCTGGCGGTGAAGGCATTGATACCCCCTACATATACCTATATTTTTAGGTAAAAAAATATGGCGAGGGTGAGATTTGAACTCACGACCAAGGGCTTATGAGTCCCCTGCTCTACCACTGAGCTACCTCGCCATGCAAGCGATGGTTATTTTATCATGTCGACATGTGTGTGTAAAGAGAACG
>LDZU01010375.1_pt1 | contig 20160 bp, 17 predicted proteins | sample 615531 | NCBI WGS metagenome assembly LDZU01 (sample SAMN03408293, study PRJNA278302) | terrestrial metagenome | isolation source: oil reservoir sample SB2 | place: USA: Alaska, North Slope, Schrader Bluff formation | collected 2011-09 | reverse complement strand
ATTTAAAGCAGCTCATGCACAGCCAATATTCCAGCGCCCGCTTGGAATGGCAGCGCACCATCCTGCAGGATCTCTTCCTGGTGCGCGCGGATGGGTTGATCTATGATGAAAAAGAAAATGTCTATGATCTGTACGAGGTCAAGAGCGGCACTTCCATCGATAAAGAGGATCTGTTTGATGTCGCCTTCCAGATGAAAGTCTGCGCGGGCAGCCTGCCACTGCGTTCGGCGTATCTGGTCCATCTCAACAAAGAATACCGTCGCCATGGGGAGCTGGATCTGGCGGAATTGTTCCTGTGCGAGGATGTTACCCAGCCGGTCGCTGAACTGGAAGCGGCTACGGAACAGCACATGCTGGCCGCCCGCCAGGCACTGCTGCAGGAAACCCCTGAGAATATCGAGCACTGCCGCAAACCGGATGACTGCCCCTTCCCTGACTTGTGCCACCCTGACCTGCCGGAGCATTCCATCTACGAGATCAGCCGTCTGCACAGGGATAAAGCCATCCTGCTGGAAGGGATGGGCGTGCGGGCGGTGCAAGATATCCCTGCCGATTTCAAGCTTTCCGATAAGCAGCTAGATTTTGTGCAGGTGGTCAAATCCGGGCAGCCACGCATTGAGCGGGCTGCCATCGCGGAAAAACTGGCCGAACTGCGCTACCCGCTGCACTTTCTGGATTACGAGACCTGCAACCCCGCCATTCCTCTCTTTGAAGGCTACAAACCCAACCAGCACCTGGTCTTCCAGTACTCCCTGCATATCCTCCCCGCGCCTGATGCCGAACCCGAACATCATCAATTTCTGCACACTGAATGCAGCGACCCGGCCCCCGCGCTGCTGGAAAAGCTTTCCCATTGCCTGCAACCACAGGGCAGCATCATTGTGTGGAATAAAGGTTTTGAATGTTCGCGCAACCGCGAGATAGCTGAGGTTCACCCTGCTTATGCAGCTTTCCTAGAAAATGTGAACAGCCGTATTTTCGACCTGATGGATATCTTCAGCCAGAACCTTTATATACACCCCGCTTTCCACGGCAGCGCATCCATCAAGAAAGTGCTGCCGGTGCTGGTACCAGAACTATCCTATGATAGTATGGAAATTGCCAAAGGCGATGAGGCATCTACAGCCTGGTGGCAGATGGTAAATGGGAAGGTGAGCGAGGAAGAGAAAAATGTTATCATTGCCCATCTCTTGAAGTACTGCCAGTTGGATACAAAGGCAATGCTGGAAATATATAGGAGTCTGGATTTTTAATTTCGAATAATTAGATTTTCCATTTCTTTACATTATTTTTAATTTCCTGTATTATCACCTTAATCACTCGTTTTTATGATGTTGAGAGGTAGAGATGGATTCTTTTTTATCAAATGTCTTTTCCAAATCTTACACCTACCGCAATCTGGTCTTCAAGGGCGGTGGCGTGCGCGGCATCGCGTACATTGGTGCGCTGGAAGTGCTTGAAGAACAGGGCATCCTGCCCGGCATCCAGCGCGTGGCGGGCACCTCCGCCGGCGCTATCTCAGCTTTTCTGGTAAGCCTGCGCATCCCGGTCAGCCAGATATTGGAACTGTTTTCGAGCCTTGATTTCCGCAAGATCCCCCAATCCTCCACCCGCAAGCACAGACTGCCCCTGCCCCTGCCTTCTGAAGAGGAAAAGCTGACGCGCATCATAAAGAACTATGGATTGTATTCCAGTTCTTACTTCTATCAGTGGCTGCGCAAAGTGGTGGCTGAACACTGCCACGGCAAGGCTGATGCCACTTTTGCGGATTTTCATAACGAGGGTTTCCGGGATCTGTATATCGTTGTAGCAAATCTGAACCGGCGGCAGGGAGAGATCTTATCCTATACATCTTCGCCCAATGTTGCCGTGGCAGATGCCGTGCGCATGTCCATGTCCATTCCGCTCTATTTCGAAGCGCTGCGTTTTGATGGAAACCGTTTGGGGAAAGGTGATTATTACGTGGATGGCGGTGTGTTCAACAACTACCCCATTAATATCTTTGACCAACCTCCCTTTATAAAAGAAAACGAGTTCAAACGGCATAAGGGCAATCCGGAGACGTTAGGATTGTTTCTGTATCCCGAATCAGTTGGAGAAGTAAAAAAATCAAAAAATCCTCACAATCTGATAGATTATCTGGGGCTGGTGATCAGCAATTTGTACGAGGCGTATGAGGTCATGCAGTATGAGAACAGCGTCATTGACCAGCGCCGCACGATCGCTATCTCAGACTGCGGTATTCAATCCACCGATTTTTCGATCGTGAAAGGCGATGAAAAATACAACCGGCTTAGAGAATCCGGCCGGCAGGCTGCCCGCGCCTTTTTGGATGCGCGCTGAAGTGCACAGTTTGTTAAACATAAAAATGGGTGAACCGGATACCGATTCACCCATTTTGCTTTTCTGGAAAGCGCTACACTTCAGCGTCGTCTTCCTCTTCATCTTCATCATCGTCGTCATCCAGATCATCAAAATCCTCGTAATCTTCCGGGGTATGGCGCGTCCACAGCAGCAGCACCTGACCTTCATCCGTTTCGATGGAGCGGGCTGCCATGATAGGCACTTTTTCTTCGACGCCCATCTCATTGCGGTAATGCAGATGGATGACGCCGTTCTCTTTCCACATGCGGTGGCAGCGCTCGACCAGTTCGGGGCCATTGAACGTGCGCACCTGGGTCAAGCTCATATCAAATAAAAAAGGTCCTTCTGTAAGGCCCAGTGCCCAGCCGTCTTCAATGGGCTCGAATACCGGGGGAGGACCTTCAATGATCGTGATCTTATCTTCGAGATTGTTCTTCGTCATTCTTGCTCTCCAAAGCCACAATCATACCACTTTTCAAACTTTTCTCTTTATTAATTTTAATAAAAGAATAAGATTTTGCTAATTCTTTTTTAATTTTTGTTTTTTATTATTGAAAGCATAGAATAAAAAATGGAGGTTCTATCATGAGCTACTTCGTTTATACACCCTTCGGCAGAGCTACTCCCATGCGCAGGATGCGCGAGTTTTTTGATGAGGATATCCCCTTCTCTGAACGGAATGTCATAGTACCTATTGATGTCAGGGCTGAGGATGATGATTTCGTCATCACCGCGCTGGTGCCGGGCTTGAAACCTGAGGATCTCAACATCCAGGTCATCAATGAAACCGTCACCCTGAGCGGCGAATTGAATTTTGCTTCCGATGAAAAGGCGAATTTCATCCATAAGGAATGCCCGAATGGGAAATTCCGCCGCACCATCACGCTGCCCAGCACACTGGATGCTTCCAAAGCGGAAGCAAATGTGGAGAACGGCGTTTTGACCCTCAGGATCCCCAAAGCGGAAGAATCCAAGCCCAAGACCATCAAGGTCAGTGTCGCCAAATAACCAATTTTTGAATTGCAAAGAACAGCCCGACCAGGCTGTTCTTTCATTTTCCGGTCTATAATGAAACCGTGAACAGGCAAGAGCTTTCTTCGCTTCTGCAGGACCTGCCGCTGGGAGCGGTGCGTTGGTATGATACCCTGCTCTCCACCAATACCTGCGCGTTGGAATGGTTGCGCGACATTCCGCAGGAGTATTCCCTAGTCGTCACCGATCACCAAACAGCCGGGTATGGGCGCAACCGGCGCGCCTGGCATTCCCGGGCGGGTGCTTCTCTCACGTTCAGCATCATTGTGTACCCGGATCAGGCAGAAAAAGACGTACTACCCCTCTTCTCACCGCTGGCTGCGCTGGCGGTCTGCAATGCCATTGCGTCCTATCATTCAAAAACAGATCTTGCCGTAAAATGGCCGAACGACGTGCTGCTGGATAGAAAAAAAGTGGCCGGGATACTGGTAGAAGCAGCCTGGCAGGGGGATGCGCTGGCAGGTCTGGTGATCGGCATTGGGGTCAATATCCAACAGGCTTCCCTGCCATCTGCCGATGACCTGCTCTTTCCGGCCATAAGCCTGGAGCAAGCACTGGGGCAGCCTATCGAGCGCTGGGATTTTCTGCACCGTATTCTGAAAGCCCTGCTTGCCTTGCGAGCAATCTTCCCTTCCCCTGAATTTATGGAAGCATGGCGCCGGAAGCTAGCCTTTCTCGGGCAGCCTGTCACCATTTCCAGGCCAAGTGGAGAAAAACAAACCGGTATTTTTATGGGGGTAGATGAACAGGGCTACCTGATGCTTAAAGAAAAAAACGGGCGCTGCAGCCATTTCCTGCTTGGGGATATAAGCCTGCGCCCGAATTCTCAATAGGATTATTTAGGCTTCTTCTTTTCCGCTCAGAATACCATCGGTGAAGCGCGCCACGGAAGCCAGTTTATCAGCCTTATCAATGTTCATCAATTTCACGCCGCGGGTTGCCCGGCCGGATGAAGAAATATCTTTTACATTGAGCCGGATGATGATGCCATTGTTGGAAATGAGCGTCACCTGATCCTCTTTTTGCACCACTCGGGCGCTGGCAATCTTTCCGATCTTATCCAGTGCATTCTTATCGATGGTCGAAACGCCCTGGGTTCCCCTGCTCTGGCAGCGGTATTCTTCCAGGTCGGTGCGTTTTCCAAAGCCCTTTTCGGTTACCACCAGCAGTGAAGCGCCTTTTTCCACCACCGCCATCGAGGTGAGTATATCGCCATCTTTGAAGCGGATCCCGATCACACCTCTGGCAGTGCGTCCCATCGGGCGGATATCTTCTTCCTTGAAGCGCAGCGCCTGTCCGTTCGCGGTCACCAGTATCATATCATCCTTGCCACTGGTCAGGGAGACCCAGCGTAATTCATCCTTTTCACCAAGCGTGATGGCGATCAAGCCGGAGGGGCGCACGCTTTCGAATTCTTTCAGTTCAACGCGTTTCATGTAACCCTGGATAGTGGCGAAGGTCAGGTATCCGGCCGTTTCAAAATCAGGAACGGCCAGCGCAGCGGTGATGCGCTCGCCCTGCTCCACCGCGATCAAATTCATCAGGGAGACCCCTTTATCCGTACGGCCGCCTTCCGGAAGTTGGAATACTTTTTCGGAATACACCTTGCCGCGATCCGAGAAGAACAGCAGAGTATGCAGTGCCCGGCATGGGATGAGCAGATCAATTTCATCTTCATCTTTCATGCCCTGTCCGATCACACCGCGCCCGCCGCGCGCCTGGGTGCGATAAACCTGCGGTGAAACCCGTTTGATATACCCGCGGTTGGTGATGGTCACCAGGGCAGGCACATCCGATACCATGTCTTCTTCCGTCAAATCTTCAACACCACCATCAGAAATTAGAGTGCGGCGGCGATCACTATATTTCGCATTGATCTCTTCTAAGTCGGCACGGATCACGCCCAGCATCTTTTTCGGATGTGCGAGCAAATCTTCAAGATAGGTGATGCGTTCCATGATCTCTTTATATTCGGTTTCGATCTTCATGCGCTCCAGAGCGGCCAGCCGGCGCAGCTGCATATCCAGAATGGCCTGAGCCTGGAGCTCGCTGAGTTTAAAGCGTTTCATCAATTGGATCTTGGCTACATCAGCATCCTTTGATTCGCGGATGGTGCGGATGACCTCATCCAGGTTTGCCAGGGCAATGAGCAGCCCTTCCAGGATGTGCGCCCGGTTGCGCGCTTTTTCCAGCTCAAATTCCGAACGGCGTTTGATCACATCCATGCGGTGGTCGATGAAGATCTGCAGAGCATGTTTGAGGGTCAGCATGCGCGGTTCACCATTCACCAGCGCCAGCATATTGATGCCAAAGGTGGATTGAAGCTGGGTATATTTGTATAAGCGGTTGAGCACCCGTTTGGGTTGGGCCGCTCGTTTCAATTCCAGGATGATGCGCATTCCGGTGCGGTCAGATTCGTCGCGCAAGTCCGAAATTTCTGAAATGCGGCCGGAACGCACCAGATCGGCAATGCGCTCGATCAGGGTGGTTTTATTGACCTGGTAAGGGATTTCCGTGATGCGGATGGCATAGCGCCCACCACGGATCTCTTCGATCTGCGCTTTCCCCTGCAGCGTGATCTTGCCCTTCCCGGTGCTGTAGGCCTGGCGGATGCCTTCCGAACCAACGATGATCCCACCGGTTGGGAAATCCGGACCGGGCAGATAGCGCACCAGGTCTTCCACAGTGATCTCATCCAGGTTATCCTGGTTGTCGATCACATAGATCAAGGTGCGGCACAGTTCGCCCAGATTGTGGGAAGGCACGTTGGTTGCCATTCCAACCGCAATGCCCGAAGCGCCATTCAGCAATAAATTCGGCAGGCGCGCGGGCAGGACGGATGGCTCCTGCAGTGACCCGTCGAAATTGTCAACAAAATCGACGGTGTTCTTGTCAATATCCACCAGCATTTCATCAGCCATCGCCCCCATGCGGGCTTCGGTGTAGCGCATGGCAGCCGGCGGATCGCCATCGATCGAGCCGAAGTTGCCCTGCCCGTCCACCAGCATGTAGCGCATGGAAAAATCCTGTGCCATGCGCGCCATGGCGTCATAGACGGCGGCATCGCCGTGCGGGTGATATTTACCGAGCACCTCACCAACGATACGGGCGGATTTTTTATAGGATGAATTGGAGCGGATGCCCATATCCATCATGGCGTAGAGAATGCGCCGGTGGACCGGTTTCAGCCCATCGCGTGCATCCGGAAGCGCGCGCGCAACGATCACACTCATGGCATAATCGATGTAGGATGAGCGCATCTCTTGATCAATATCTATTCGTTTTAAGCCACTAATTTCCATTAAAAAATAAGACTCCTCAATAAACTTACGGGAGTAATAATTATACCTTACTCCCCGCAACGCGTCGCGCTGTCAACCTTAAGAGAAAGCAGCTTCTTCACTGATAAAAAACATTTCTCACTTTTTTTTCATAAGGTATAATTTTTTATCATGAAAAAATCCAGCGCGATTTTTTTTATTTTGATCTTCCTCCTCGCAGGCTGCGCGTCCACTGCTTCTACCAATTCATCCACAGTCCATGCGGATTCAACAAACAAATATATCGAGAACAAAGGATCGGACACCCTCGTCAATCTGGCTTTAGCCTGGGCGGAAGAATACCAGATGGAACACCCCGATGTACAGGTCTCCGTTTCAGGCGGCGGTACCGGCACCGGCATCACCGCTTTAATCAACGGGACAGTGGATATCGCAAACGCTTCACGTGCCATCAAAGATGAGGAGATCGCAGATGCCCATGCACAGGGTATTGATCCGTATGAAATCGTGGTAGCCAGCGATGCCATCGCTGTGATCGTCAATCCTGAAAATCCGGTCGATCAGCTCACCATGGAACAGGTCTCGCAGATCTACCAGGGGCTCATCACCAATTGGAAAGAGGTCGGCGGAGAAGACCGCCCCATCGTATGCCTTTCCCGCGAGACCAATTCCGGCACGCATGTTTACTTCCTTGAAACTGTGGTGCGTTTGGGTGACTCCGAAAGCAACGCTCTGTTCTCCGAAGAAACCCTGCTGCTGCCCTCCTCCGAAGGCATCATTGCCGAGGTGCGCGATAATCCCAATGCCATCGGGTATGATGGGCTTGGCTATGTGACAGAGGATGTGAAAGTGCTCGCCCTCGACAACGGCGCGGGATATATTCTGCCCTCTGCTGAGACCGTCAATGACAATAGTTATCCCATCGCACGCCAGTTATATATGTACACCAACGGAGAACCGCAGGGGGTGGTGAAGGATTATATAAATTGGATCCTTTCAGCCGAAGCTCAGAAATTCGTACTTGAGCTGGGCTTTATTCCCTATGCTCAGGTCAAGTGAGGAAACCCATGAAAGATAGAATCATCACGCGCGTCATCAAGATCGCCGGTTTTTCCAGCATCATCATCGTTCTGATGATCTTCCTCTTCCTCCTGCGGGAAGGGCTGCCGGCGTTGAGTGAAGTCGCGTTGAGTGACCTGTTCACCACGCGCTGGTACCCCATTGAAGATTATTTTGGCATTCTGCCGCTGTTCTCCGGTTCACTGCTGGTGACTTTCATTTCCATTGCGATCGCAATCCCGTTCGGTGTTGGTACAGCAGTGTACATCGCCGAGATCGCTCCCCAGCGGGTCAAAGAGATACTCAAACCCATGATCGAGATTCTGGCGGGCATTCCTTCGGTGGTATTGGGATTCATCGGGATCGTCTTCCTCTCTCCCACGCTGCGCGAACTGCTCAACCTGCCCACCGGTCTAACCGCCTTCACCGGTGCGCTGCTGCTGGCGCTCATCTCCATACCTACCATCGTATCGGTTGGGGAAGATGCGCTCAACGCCGTCCCGCAGTCTTACCGCGAAGCTTCCTATGCGCTGGGCATCACGCGCTGGCAGACCATCTGGCGGGTAACCCTGCCGGCTGCGCGCAGCGGGGTCCTCACCGCCGTGATGCTGGGCATCAGCCGCACACTGGGCGAGACCATGGCAGTCATGATGGTAACCGGCAACGCGCCGACCATTTTCAAAGGCATCCAATCGCTTTTCAAACCCGCGCGCACCATGACCGCCACCATCGCTTCGGAGATGGGAGAAGTTGCCAGCGGCAGCACCCACTACCATGTGCTGTTCTTCATTGGCATTGTCCTGTTCCTCTTCTCCCTGATCATCAACATTATCTCCAACCACTTCAGCGAAAAGAACCGCAAAGATAAGGAGCAGGTGGTTTCATGACTTCCCGGAACAACCGCAGCGCACTTACCTTGCGCAAGGTCAAAGATACCTTCGGCTATGCGCTGATCCACATCGTCAGCTTTTTCACGATCCTGCCTGTTCTGGGGATCGTACTGTACATTATCTACAACGGCGCTCCCACCATCACCTGGGATTTTCTAACCAGCATGCCAATGGACGGTATGAAAGCGGGCGGTATTCTGCCTGCCATTGTGGGTACGCTGTATCTGACCATCGGCACAGCGATCTTTTCCGTCCCACTGGGGGTGGCTGCTGGAATTTATCTCTCTGAATATGCTCCCCGCAGCAACTGGACGCGCATGATCCGCATTGCCATCATCAGCCTGGCCGGCATCCCCTCGGTGGTCTATGGGCTTTTTGGATTGGGCATGTTCGTGCTATTCCTCAATCTGGGCAACAGCATCCTTTCCGCCAGCCTGACCCTGGCTATCATGACTTTACCCACCATCATCAGCACCACCGAAGAAGCGCTGCGGGTGGTACCCGAACGCTTTCGGGTGGTGTGCGCATCGCTGGGGGCCACCAAGTGGCAGGGCATTCGCAGGATCATCCTGCCTGAAGCCATGCCGGGCATCCTCACCGGGGTGATCCTCGGTCTGGAACGCGCTGCCGGAGAGACCGCCCCCATCCTTTTCACCGGAGCAACTTTCTTCCTGCCGCACCTGCCCACCTCCCCCCTGGATGCCACCATGGCGCTACCGTATCACATCTTTGTCATCTCCACGCAGGTGCCGGGCATGCCGCTGCATATCCAGTTCGGTTCGGTGCTGGTGCTGCTGGTGTTTGTGCTCGTAATGAATATCTGGGCGACCACCATTCGCAACCGTGCTCGCCGGAAGAGGCAGTGGTGATATGAACACATCCAAAATATCCATCCGCAATTACAGCCTGCGCTATTCCGACGGTATTGAAGCATTGAAGAACGTGACTCTGGAGATTTACCCCAATGCCATCAACGTCCTGTTCGGTCCGGCCGGCGGGGGAAAATCCTCCCTGCTGCGCTCCATCAACCGCCTGATCGACATGGCCGATACGGACGAAGTGAGCGGTGAAATCCTCTTCAATGATAAAAATATACTGGATAAGGAAACCGACGTTCCCAGGCTGCGGCGCAAGATCGGTATGGTCTTTTCGCGCCCCATCCCGCTGCCCAAGAGTATTTTTGATAATGTCGCATTCGGGCTGGAAGTAGCAGGGGAAAAGGATAAAGATGTCATCCGCGAGACGGTCGAGCAGGCGCTCCGGCAAGCCTATCTGTGGGAAGAAGTCTATGACCGCCTGGATGATCCGGGCACCTCGCTTTCGGGCGGGCAGCAGCAGCGTTTGTGCCTGGCGCGCATTTTGGCTTTCGAACCGGAGGTGATCATGCTGGATGAGCCCACCTCGGCGCTCGACCCGGTCACAACCGCGCGCATTGAGAGCTTTTTGCAGGAGATCAAGGAACGCATCACCATCATCATCGCCCCGCACAACATGTCGCAGTCTGCCCGTGTGGCAGATTACGCTTCGTTCTTTCTGCAGGGTGAGCTGGTGGAATTCGGGGCGGGTTCCACGTTGTTTGTCAATCCAAAGGATCAACGCACGCAAGATTATGTCGAAGGCAGGTTTGGGTAGGAGAATTTACAGTTTAGACCTGATAATCTCAATTTCCGCACACTCTCTCATCTGAAAATAGATGCTTATCTTATCCTGTATAGTGGTCCCATTCATCTATCTCACTATTCTTAGATACGATGTCAATAAGTCGATGTGCCAGCCTTTTGACCAAGATTGATTCATTCAACGTGGCTAGGTTTAATAGATATAACTTACAAGAAGAATCTATCTTAGCAATAGCAATCAATATTGCTCGCATAAAAAAATAATCGGTTTCACCACTTTCAATTATTTTCTGAAATTCATTCAATGCCCGCTCACTTTGAATATTTCCTAGTATCTGAGCTGCCATGATTCTTCTTTCAGGAACGGAGTGATACAAAGCCGTTAATAGTTTTTCTTCATATTCAAGTTGTTGAAATACTCCTAATTCAAAATTACACTTGGGGCAGATGATATCCTCTTCAGTTACAGTTGACCAACAATTTGGGCAATAGTAGGTTAACATCCTAATTTTTTCTCGCATTTATTCTACTACAGGAGCAATTTCATGATTTCCTTGTTATAAATGAAAGGTGTTGTTGACTGAATGAAGAATATATTTTTCGTTGCGCTTCTCAATCACATTAATTGCACAGGGTTCCTGTTCTATATCCCAAAATCGATTATTCCCCAATCCAAGAATATCCAGAAGAATCAATCGATTAACAACTGTATGGCTAATAAGTACAATTTCCTCATTAAAATGCAGCCTACACAGTTCATTTAGAGTGGTTACTGCTCTGTGCCGTACTTGTGCGAGAGTTTCTCCCCCTGGAATTTGAACTATCTCAGGATGTTCATACCAATTAGAAATCATTTCGGGCCAATCTTTTCTCACTTCCTCAGCAGATAGGCCCTGCCATTTACCATAATCAATATCGATCAATCCATCCAATGGTTGTACTAACAATCTATTTCCTTTTGCAATTCTTTGGGCGGTTTGCATTGCTCTACTCAAAGGACTGGAATAGATTGCTGTTGGTTTCCATTTTCCCTTTACTAGTCTTGATGTTTTTCTCGCTTGTTCCAATCCAATTTTATTTAAAGGAATTTCCGCCCGACCTCGAAATCGCTCGACACGATTCCACTCAGTCAGTCCATGGCGAACTAAAATAATCATCAACATAGCAGTTTTTCCTTTTAGTAAAAAGAGGCTGGAGGATGACACTCCTCCAGCCACCTAATTTGAAAGTCTAAGGGTTATCGCACAAATGCTTTTCGCCCGGCATAGATCGCAGCATCACCCAATTCTTCTTCAATGCGCATCAATTGATTGTATTTTTCAACGCGCTCACCCCGACAGGGAGCTCCGGTTTTAAGATGCCCTGTACCCATGGCAACTGTGAAATCAGCAATGAAACTATCCACTGTTTCTCCAGATCGGTGAGAGACCATTGCACCCCATCCAGCTTTCTTAGCCATTTCAATAGTCATAATGGTTTCGCTAAGAGTTCCAATCTGATTGAGTTTGATCAATACCGCATTTGCCACATTTTCTTGAATCCCTCTGGATACACGTTCAACATTTGTGACAAATAAATCATCTCCAACCAATTCGATCTGATTACCAATCGTCTGATTCAGCAATTTCCAACCATCCCAATCATCTTCTGCAAGACCATCTTCCAACACAACGATCGGGTATTTCTTTACCCATGCTGCATACATATCAACCATTTCAGCAGAGGTTACTTTTTTACCCTCAGTTCGCAAATTATAGAACCCATCTTCATAAAAACCACTGGAAGCTGGATCAAGTGCAATGGAAACTTGTTCACCGGGTTTATAGCCTGCGTTTTCGATAGCTTTTAGAATGACCTCAATAGCCTCAGCATTTGTCTTGAGCGCAGGCGCAAAACCGCCTTCATCTCCTACACCTGTTGTATATCCATTATTCTTTAGAACACCTTTAAGAGCGTGGTAGACTTCACTTCCCCAGCGTAATGCTTCTCTAAAATTCGATGCTCCAACGGGTGCGATCATGAATTCCTGCAGATCGGTACCCTGCCAGTTTGCATGAACACCACCATTCAAAATATTAAACATGGGTACAGGTAATAACTTGGCGCTTACACCACCCAAATATCGATAGAGTGGTAGACCCACTTCATCCGCTGCCGCTCGGGCTGCAGCTAAACTTACGCCCAATATTGCATTCGCGCCATATTTGCTTTTATTGGGAGTACCATCTAAGGCAATCATAGCCTGATCAATGGAAGATTGGTCTAAAGCATCCATTCCACAAATAACACCCGCAATATCCTCATTCACATGCTGAACAGCCTGCAAAACGCCTTTCCCATTGAAGCGATCCTTGTCACCGTCACGCAATTCGATAGCTTCGTGGATTCCTGTTGATGCACCTGAAGGAACAGCAGCTCGACCAAAAGCGCCGCTTTCCAGGTATATTTCAACCTCTACAGTTGGATTCCCTCTTGAATCCAGAATTTCACGTGCATGGATTTCATTGATATTTGATGTCATTTCTTTCTCCTATTTCTTTTTATATCTTTCTCTGCAGTTTCCAATAAATCAAGGTTTATTTCCACTAATTCCGTGATGGTTTTATCAATTAATTCAGCAGCATTGCTGGAAAGGTCACCATAACCTTTTACTCGTTTTGAACGGCATTCTTCCAGATTTTCCCAACTGATGCTCATTTCTGCTAAGATTTCTCTCTCAATATTCTCCTCAAACACTTCAAGATTAAACCTTCTTGCAGTCTCTTTAATTATAGTAAAAGCTTTATCAATTTTACAGAGAATCTGCTTGCGATCTTCTGCATCAAGACGTACATCACGATGGAATAAGATTCCTTCCTCCTCTGAAGTGAGTAATTGATATATCCAACGAAGCGCTCTCTCAAATGAAAGTAATGAAGCTCGAATATACCTTTTTTGAGAAACATTTAAATTTAACTCTTCCATATTTATTTCCACAAATTTACTTAGTTAACTCATAAAATGATAGCTTACTGAGCAGATTATAAAATAGCTTCTACCATTTTGTTTCTTTGGTAGAAGCTATCAGTCTAAAAAGACAATTTCAGCGAGCCTCATCGCTAATCATTTTTTCATTACATTGATGTTTGATATTAAGTGTAACACTAAACAGATTAGTTTTATTACGCGTGTCCTGATTCGGTAAAACTTGACGCATCAATTGTAAAGTTCTATAATAATTTTTAAGCGATGAGACTCGCTGCAAACAAAATAAACCACCTGTAAAGGTTAACAGTCTCTACTAAATTCATGGTAGAGACTTTTTTTTAAATTAAGGAAATAGGAAAATGCGTAAACCAATAATTGATAATGAAAGAAGAGAAATAGAAAATCCTCTAAGTAATAATAAACAAAAACAGGTCGAAAGAAATATTGTGTCATTAGGTTGGGTATCTTTCTTTGGTGGTTTAGCTCAAGATATGATTCAACCCATCCTACCTACTTTCTATACATCTGTTCTGGGATTAAATAAAGAATTCATTGGTTTGATTGAAGGATCTTTAACTACAATCGTCAGTCTAATGAAAATTGGTGCGGGTTACCTTTCGGATGTATTAGGTATTCGAAAAATCATTGTTTTCGTCGGGTACATGCTTTCCGCTTTCGCTCGTTTTAGCTTGGGTCTGGCAAACAGCGGAGCTGCAGTATTTGGATTGAGGTTGACCGATGGTGTTGGAAAAGGTTTGAAGGACGCACCGCGTGACGCGCTGGTGGCAGGTTCAGCCAGGAATAGAAAATTGGGACTTGCCTTCGGCATCCAGCGTACTCTAGATACACTGGGTTCTGTTGTTGGACCACTAATAACTTATGGATTACTCCGTCTTTGGATCGATCACCCAAATAAGTATCGTGAAATTTTCATGACCGCCGGATTGATTGCCTTCGTACCACTAATCATCATAGGTTTCTGGGTAAAAGAAAGAAAGCAGCCCATTAAAAAACAAGTCATTTCATTGAAGGTTTTAAAAGGACCTTTTACAAGTTTTTTAATGATCTTACTTCTATTCACTTTAGGGAACTCTTCGGACGCATTTTTAATATTACGTGCTGAGAGTGTAGGAATTTCAAGTACCGTGATTCCCTTAGTTATTGCTTTTTTTAATTTGATCTCTGCTCTTGCTGCAATTCCAGCCGGTAAGCTTTCTGATCGAATTGGACGACGGAAAACAATATCAATTGGTTGGGGAATTTATTCTCTAACCTATTTAGGATTCGCTATAGTTAATCAAGCCTGGATGATCTGGATATTATATGGATTCTATGGACTTTATTATGCGTTGACAGAAGGTTCAGCGAAAGCAATGGTTGCAGAACTGGTACCCGAAGCGAACCGAGGAGCAGCTTTTGGTCTTTTCAGCGCATCAATAGGAATCATAGCTTTACCTGCAAGTCTAATTGCTGGCTATTTATGGAATGTATCAGCTGCTGCACCCTTTGCATTTGGGGCTATCATGGCTTTCTTGGCATTTATCGCCCTGCATTTTCTACTTTAAACCGGAATTGATACCGAATATAGATGAAACTATCTCGTTATTCATTGTTAGTGTTTATACAAAAGGGGTGTCTTCTTTAAAATGAATGAGAGTAAATTATGGAAGAAAATTTTGTCACAATAACTAAAAATGGAAAACTTTCAAACATTGATGAGAATAATTTACGCAAAAACGATATAGTCGTCTTACAAGCTGGTGATATTGTTCCTGCTGATCTAAAATTAATTGAAGCTAGAGAATTAGAAATTGATGAATTTGAAATAACTGGTGAAATAAAGCCAGTTGATAAGAAGGTTGATGAAAATGATGAAATTTTATTTATGGGTAGTAGAGTTCTCAAAGGTACAGGAAAGGGTATTGTAATTACAGTTGGTGCACAAACAGAATATGGAGCAATCTTAAACCAGAAATGGGAACAAAATCACCATTATCGGTTCCAAATAATCAATAAAAATACTATTTGCTTCTCTTTATTACTCCTGCCCGTATTAATTATTCATTTAATTACATCCAATATCAGTCTATTGTTTATCATATTCTATTTACTTTATTCAATGGTTTTTATCCTGCTACAAAATGATGACTTAATTAAGTACCGTCTTATTTCAAAAGGACAAAAAAAATGCGATGACTTGAAAATTCAAATCCGTGATGTAAGAGTATTAGAGATTTTGAATAATATAGATACCGTGTGTTTCGACAAAACAGGAGTTTTAACAACACGTCAATTCGATATCAAGAAAATATACTTTGCAGATAAGATAATTGACACAAACAGCGATTTCTATACAGTAGAAAAGAAAACAGATTATTTAGTAAAACTTGCGTGTGCTTTGTGCAACGATGTTTTGTATTTTGAAAAATTTGACTCAGCCAATCCAATAGACAAAGCATTGATTATTTTTGCACAAAAACACGGAATGGATGTAAAAGAATTGCTATCGCAAATTAAACGCATATATGATAAACCCTTTAATTCTGAAAACCGTTATATGGCAGTTGGATTTGAAACAAACGATAAAGAAATATATTATCTTGCAAAAGGAGATCCAGATGTCATATTAAGAATGTGTAACAGCTATCTTACTTCGAACGGAAATAAGAAAAACATGGACTCTAGGTTTTGGCTCTTTAATAAATTGAACTTTGATACTATTAATCAAAATAAAGATACTGTTATCGCTTTAGCGTATTCATCTGATAATCCCAATCAAAATCCCAGCGGATATATGTTCTTGTGTATGCTACAACTTGAGAATAAATTACAACAAGGAGCTCGAGAAATAATCGAGCAATTATCAAAAAATGGGATCAGAAGTATATTGCTAACCGGAGACAAAGCCGAGACTGCTCTAAGAGTTGGCACAGATTGTGGAATTACGGAAAAATTAAGTGCTTGTCTAACGGGTAGGATGATCGATAGAATGGAATTATCGGAAGTTGCTAAACAATCTTCATATTGTTCTGTATTTGCCAGATTATTACCCTCACAAAAAGGAACTATTATAAGATTACTCCAACAAAAAGGTCATTATGTTGCGATGGTTGGAGATGGACCTAATGATGGTATTGCATTAAAAGTTGCGGATATAGGAATTTCGTTTGCAAAGGATAGTTCCCCAATAGCGAGAAGACTTGCAAAGATTCTTATCAACAACTTAGATGATCTATTAAAACTTTTTGAATGCGCTAGTAGATTTAGGAAGGGATATAATCGATTAAGAATTCTTAGAACGATAGTATTAGTAGTATCATTGCTAAGTATTTATGCTTGGATATTAGAATACATCGTAGGATAAGTTGTCCCAATTCCTTTTTTTATATCTGTTAAAAACCTTTTTACACATCATGCGATCAATTTGTAAAATTGATTCAGACTACAAACTAGCAGCAGCGTCATTAGTAGTGAAACAATCTATAGAAAACACATCATTTGATCATGTTAGAAGGCCTCCCTATTCTTTGTGCGAAAAACCTATCATAGTATTATCATAGATTCAAGATCAAACGCGGATTGTTAAATTGTAAACATCCCTTGAGATATCTCTATTTCGAGATTTTATAATATTATTGTATAAATCCTTCCCGTAACTCGTCTGTAACGGTTTACCTGCTGATAACCTATATGTTCGCGTACCATCTTTTTGTCGTACTGCCCTTAAAAAAAGGACACCTCTTAACTTTTTTTTATAAATCGAATGTGCAAAATCATATAAATGTGTCACGAAGAAAATTTTCAAATTGCTTTCATATAATGCAGATGTAATTTGCCTAGCAATTTCAGATCCTTCTTTTTCATTAGTTGCTGAGAAAGATTCATTAAATAATAGGATTGCATTAGGTGTGATATGGTTAACAATTTCATTCATCCTGGCAAGCTCTTCATCCAGTTTTCCACTATTCATTGTAATGTCTTCTTCACGTTTGTAATGCGTAAATAGACCATCACATATATTTGAAGAAAAAGATTCAGCTGGAACAAACATTCCACTTTGCATCATCAATTGAGCTAAACCAATACTTCGTAGAAATGTTGATTTTCCTCCTTGGTTAGCGCCTGTAATAATTATGAAATTTTTATCCTTAACATTTAAATCATTCCCTATCACTTTTTTCCCCATGGTTAAAGCCAAACATACATCATATAATCCATTAAATGAATGTTCACACTCTTCAGCGAATACAGGCTTTGGAAAACATACCGTTTCTCCAATTTTAATAAGCTGCTCGTATAAATTCAGACAACCGATATAAAAGGCTAACTCGGTTTTTAATGCTTTTATAAAATCCAGAATATGATCACAAGATTGAGCAAGCGCATTCGCTGCTTGATTAATCCCTCTATTGCTTAATTCTGATAAGGCTCTAGCACCGGCTTCATCACGGTCAGCAATTGTATACGAGTATATTGGTACTTTTGGTGAAAAGATACTTTTAAACCAGTTCTGTTTGTTATTATTTGGTTTACGAAGGATATAGTTAGTTCCTTTATTTCCTTTTCCTAAATCAGCGCTAATAAGAATACCGTTGACAAATTTTAGATCCCGCAGGTGCTTTTGGATTTCATTAAAATAATCATCACTTAATTCCTCAATTAATGTGTTAAAAAGAGCATTAAAACCTTCAGAGTCAAATTCATGCTTATAATCGTCAGCAATTTTTCGTAATTTTCTTAACATACTCACAAACATCCCCATTACATTTATTGCTCGATCCAAGGTAGCAATGGGATACCTATTACTCCATCCCCAATAGCCCTTCTTTTCACTTTCGATGGTCTCCAACACAATCTTATAGATACTTTTAACAATAGCGGAGTCCCGCAAGCAATCTTGTAGTACTTTTTGTCGATATAAAATGGTTTCTATTTCATTACTCATGCTAGATAATATGACACTTCTTGAAATTTCAAATATAAATTCATCACCGCAACCCATTGCATTGAACAATGTAGTTAATCCCAGGTCTTGAATCAGGTCAGATTCATTCCAAGGTAATTTTTGTTTTCCATCAAAATTATCTTCTTTATAGAGAAGAAAAGCTTTCATGATTTTAGCCGCTCCTTTAGCTCAACATAAGTAAGACCATATTTCTCTGCAATTGCCATTGCATAAGAAAGTCCGTCCGCGGGTTTCCTGATTATCTTATATGTCCTCAAAGTCAAATCTTCAGGGGATACGGTACTTACCATACTTACTGTTTTTTCTCCGAGAAGTGATAATTCATCGATAAAGGTTACATACACACAAATTAAATCCAATTCGATTATTTTCTCCATTATTTTCATATTTAGAAAAATGGAATCATTTAAAGTCGTGGATGAAAATAATTCATTTAAAACGATGATGCTCCTTGGAGTCGCGCGCTGCAGAATATCAAATATTCTGATTAGATCGTCCTGTAACTTACCGTGAAGATTTTCTATATTTTCTTTCTTTTCAAAATGAGTGAAAATTTGATCAAATAAAAAGAGTTGCGCTTTTCGACCGGGAACAGGACAGCCTAAGCAAGCGAGATAATGCAACTGCCCGAACATGCGTGCAAAAGTTGTTTTTCCTCCTTGGTTAGGACCAGAAACAATGATGATACGTTCCTTGCCTTTCAAGAAAAAATCATTACAGATGACAGGTGAATCTTCATTCTGAAGCTTGCCAGCAAGGGCAAGATCAAAACTCTCATAAGCATATACAGCTTTACTTGAAACAGAAATTAATGGATAACAAAATTTCAAACCATTGAATTTGAACGATTCAAGATAATCCAGATAGGCGATGTAAAATTGAACTTCCCTATCAAAAGTTCCAATTTTATCATCAATAAAATTGATATACTTCCTACAGAAACCATCAAGCTTTCTAAATATCGCTGGGTACAATTGCGCAACGAACTCCAGTATTTTCGCTTCAACATGATTCATTTCAGCTCGATCAGAGAATTTTACAGAGTGATCTTTTGCTGCACTCTGTTGAAACTTTTTAAATGTTTCTTCAACATCTGCACTGTAATCACTTTCAGCATTGTAGGTCTTAACTTTTATTGTATTGCCCTGTATCAACAATAGATATTTCACAGACGAGAGTTCAGCTTTTAATTCATCCAATTCTGAATTAAGCGTTAAAAATTGGCTAGATTCAATATAAGAAATCAAATACTCTCGTAAAGACGATAAACCCCGCGATTTCAAAGCGAAGGAACCAAGATCATTCGCTAACTCAATCACCGCTCGGCAATAAACATCAACCGCATCCAGAAACCAACTTTCTTTTTGCATTTCATAGTATAGTTTTTCAACCTGATTCAAATGGTCACGCAAATTGCGCATTCCATCTGAAAAAATTTTTATACTTTGTAGAATTGATGGATTTTCGAGATCTTGAAAAACCTCATGACGATAATGAATTGCTTGAACATCAGATAATGGCATGGAGAAAAAAGGTTCTAAGTTATAGTCTTGTTTACTGATCGTTATAGCATTTATGATTTGATCAAGATTCAGATCTGTAATGAAATCAGATATTCCAATATTCTCTTCAGTTCCTTTTTCAACAAATGGATGTTCGAACAATATACTTTGAAAAGTCATCAACCAATACCTCTGTGTGGACAAAATGAAATGGATACCGCTTTTTTTACGACAAATATCAATCCTTGAATAAAAAAAGCCTCTACCATCTCCTTTCTGTGGTAGAGGCTATCAGTCTATGTAGACAATTTTAGCGAGCCCCATCGCTGAAGGTGATTATATAACCTTCCTGATGTTGAGTCAAATTTGAACGATCACCAGGTTTCAGTAAGGAAAACCCATAGAAAGAGTTGCAAAAAGAGAGAGTTCCGATCAATATTGTAGTTGGTGAAAACTCAACACAGGAAGGAACTCTCAGAT
>LDZU01006991.1_pt1 | contig 20240 bp, 14 predicted proteins | sample 615531 | NCBI WGS metagenome assembly LDZU01 (sample SAMN03408293, study PRJNA278302) | terrestrial metagenome | isolation source: oil reservoir sample SB2 | place: USA: Alaska, North Slope, Schrader Bluff formation | collected 2011-09 | reverse complement strand
ACTAAACCGTTATCAGGCGTAAGAATTAACTCTACATAACGCGTGGTATGTTTTCCCTGTTTTAGTTTTTGGCTTATTTCCCTGGTGTCTAAGGACAAGCCGGGTATAAGGGCGTTTAAAAGACTGCTTTTACCCACCCCTGAAGGACCGGCTAGAAGCGAAGTATTGTTTTTTAAAACGTTTCTTAAATCAGCTAAGCCATGTTTTGTTTTAGCGCTGGTGGTTAAAACTACGTAGCCAAGAGAACCGTAGGTCTGGATTAGGTTATCGACTTGTTGCCTCCCCAGGTCAACTTTATTTAAGCAAAGCACGGCCTTAACTCTGGCCAGTTCTGTTTGGGCTAAAAAACAGTCTAACAAGTACAGATTAGGTTTGGGTTCCTGCAAAGAAATAATAACCACTATTTGGTTAATATTGGCTACCGAAGGTTGAAACAGGGAATTTTTCCGGGGAAGTATTTTTTCAATTACCCCTGTGGCTGCTTGAATTGGTTTTAATTGAACCCTGTCACCTACCAAAATTTTTTCTTTTTCTTGTCTAAATCGCCCTCTTAAAGTGCATACCCAAGTTTCAGCCCCGCTTTTAACATAATAATATCCCCCCGTAATTTTAATTACCAGCCCTTCCCGCATAAAATTCACCTGATTGTTTTTGTATTCCTTTCTTCGACTAATTTTTGGTCAAGGTATATCCGTATAAAACCATGGGGATAATAACGAACTGTCTTTTCTATTTTACCACCCGGAAGGTGATTACCAAAATAAACAGTTCTGGTTCCGGCTACGTCGGCTACTTCTATTTTTACTTCGTGATTTATTCCATCATCAGGAACAGGTATTTCTACCGTAACATCTCGGGGTAAAGGACCAGGGCCTTGGCTTAATACAACTTTTACCCTTGTTTCTTTGGCCGCATTACTGTTTGCCGGCGGCTCCTGACTAATTATTTTGCCGTTAGGGTATTGCTCACTGGTTTCCCACCGGAAGTTTTCGTCTAAAGATAAACCGTTTTCAACTAGCTTATTACGCGCTTCTTCTATAGAAAGACCCGTTAACGAAGGCACAATAATTTCCTGATTTTCACCAGTTTTATCTGGAGAAAGTGGTGGAGGCCCCAGAGAAACATAAACAGTGACTTTGCCTCCTTTCTTCAATTTATCTTTTGGGTTAGGTGTTTGTTTAAAAATAAGGTCTTTGGGTACTTGTTCGTGGTAGTCTTCTTTAACCGGTTCTTCTAAGTTCAAGTCTAATTTTATTAATTCTAAACGGGCTTCATTTATGGTTTTCTGGTATAAATCAGGTACTTCTCTCAACTCTGGTCCTAAACTCACCGTCAGTAAAATTTTGCGCGGCGGTTTTACCGGCGGATCACTCGGGCCAATATCCTGGTTAATAACGTAACCGGCCGGTACCATATCGTTATATTCTTGCCGTACCGTATATTGTAAATCGCGCTCATTTAACAAAGTCGCGGCTTCCTGCAGGTTTTTATTTTTTAAGTCAGGAACCTTAATTTCAGGGACATTAAAGTAACGGTTAAAAGCGTACGCCCCGCCGCCTAATAAAACAATAAGCGTAAAAATTACGGCTAGCCACCGTAAAATAGGCCTGCTATTTTTAGTTTTTGCCTTTAAATCCCTTTTTGTTTTATTTAATTGGGGCGATAATAGTCTGGTGGCAAATTCGTCTTTAGGGATAAGACGGGTAGCTTCCTCTGAATCGGGCAGGGTCTTGGCTAAGTATAAAGCCATTTCTTTGGCGCTGGAAAAACGCCGGGCCGGGTCTTTTTCCATAGCCTGCAAAATTACTTGTTCTAATTGGAAATTGACCAAAGGGTTAATTTGGGAAGGCGGGAGAGGCTCATCTTGAAGATGTTTTACCGCCACGGCAATTAAATTATCACTGGTATAGGGCACCTTTCCTGTAAGCATTTCGTAAAGAGTAACTCCTAAAGCATATAAATCGGACTTGGGAGTGGCCGGCTCACCGCGTACTTGTTCGGGGGAAAGATAGTGGGCTGTTCCCATTATTGTCTCTTTACCGGTAGGCGTGACTATAGTGGTGGTAATATCATGGGCAATACCAAAATCTGTTAATTTAGCCTTACCGTTGGGGGTGATTAAAATATTATGTGGTTTTATGTCTTGGTGAACAATATTGTTTTCGTGAGCGTGCTCCAGTGCCGCACAAACCTGAAGGGCGATTTGGACAGCCTGGTAAAAGGGCAGGCTTTCCTCACGCTTCAAAACTGTTTTTAAATCTTCACCGTTAACGTATTCCATGATTAAATAATAGATATCATCTTCCTGCCCGACATCGTAAATATTAACTATGTTAGGATGAGACAACCTGGCTACAGCCCGGGCCTCCTGCTGAAACCGGCGGATAAAATCCTGGTCCGAAGTAAATTCAGAACGTAATATTTTTATAGTTACCAGGCGGTGCAGCAGTTTGTCCTGACCCTTATAAACGAGGGCCGTTCCTCCACTTCCTAATTGCTCTAAAATTTCGTATCGGTTGCCTAATATTTTCCCCGTCATTTCATTTCCTTCTTTCTAAAACTAAGGGTTAATAAGAGCGGCTCTTAATATTTCCCTGGCTATAGGAGCAGCTATTACTCCTCCTGCGCCTTTTTGCTCCACGACTGCCGCTACTACTACCCGCGGATTTTCCGCCGGAGCGAACCCAATAAACCAAGCGTGGGTTTTCCCTTGCGGATTTTGGGCTGAACCAGTCTTGCCCGCTACTTTTAAACCTGGAATAGCCGCTGCTTGTCCCGTGCCGTGTTCTACTGCCGCCTGCATAGCTTCGTTAACAAAGCCGGCTGCTAATGGGGTAGTTGCTGTTTTCCATCTTTTAGGAGTAATTTTTTCTAAAGTTCCTCCGTTTGGAAACCGTACTTCACTTAAAAGATAAGGCTTCATAATTACCCCTGCGTTGGCTATACCGGCTGTTGCTAAAGCCATTTGTAACGGGTTAACTGTAATTTGCCCCTGACCAATGGCACTGCTGGCCAGTTCAGGTTTGCTCATTTGACCGGGTAAAGGCACTTTCCCGGGTATATAAATATCTTGCCATAATTTATCTCCCTCTCCTGGATTTTGGTTAAACCCAAAAGAAAGGGCGTTCTGGTAAAATTTATTCTGACCCAGAGCTAAGCCTAAACGGGCAAAATAAGTGTTACAAGAAACAGCTAAGGCTTGTTGAAAATAAACTTCTCCGTGAACGCTATGGTCGGTTAGGCGAAACCCTTCTGCCATAATACTGCCAGTGCAATTATATGTTCCCTGCACTGCCTCAGGAGCATAAGTCAACGCTCCCGCAAGGGTAATAATTTTAAAGGCGGAACCAGGAGGGTAAACTCCCTGGGTAGCCCGGTTTAAAAAAGGAGCAGCCGGGTCTTTTTTTAAAAGATCAAATTCAGTATCAATAGTATTAGGGTCGTATCCAGGGGCACTGGCTAAAGCAAGTATCGCCCCTGTTTTAGGCTCAAGAGCGACTATAGCCCCCCGTTGGTTATTTAATAATTGCCGGGCTAAGTGCTGTAAATTAGCATCTAAAGTAAGAATTAAACTGTTACCTGCCAATGGGCGGCGCTCCAGCCGGTTAATAAAATTTTTCAACTTACTAACCCTATTTATTCCTAAAAGCTCCTGGTTATAAACTGACTCTAAACCGGTATGTCCGTATCGTAAAGAGATAAATCCGATTAAAGGGGCAAAATCTTCTCCTTGCGGATAAATACGTTTTTTAAGCCCCCCTTGAGTAACGGTTTTGGCCAGCACCACCCCGTGACAATCGGAAATTGTACCGCGTTGAACCATGGCCTCTTGAGCGGCAGCCCTTTTATTGTACGGGTGGTTGGCTAAAACGGGCCCCTGCCAGAGGTTAAGGTAAAATAAATAAATAATTAAAACTACAAAAAGACCGGTTAGAAAATAAGCCAGCTTCCGAATATTAACAGCCATTAACCACTTCTAGACCTCTCCGGGTATTCTTGGGAAACTACCAGTAATAAACCCAAAATAATAAAATTTGCCACTAAGGAGCTGCCTCCATAACTGATAAAAGGAAGGGTTATGCCGGTTAAAGGTAAAAGTTTTGTTACTCCAGCAATTATAACAAAGGTTTGTAAGCCTATTAAGGCAGTTAAGCCGCTGGCTAACAAAGCAGCAAATTCATCTTTTGCTTTTATGGCTAGTTGAAAACCGCCGTAAAGAAATAACAAATATAAAATTATAATCCCTATTCCGCCTAATAACCCCATTTCTTCAGTGATTGCCGCAAAAATAAAGTCCGTATGGACGGCCGGGATAAAATTAGGGAAACCATTACCTAACCCGGTGCCTGTAAAGCCTCCGGCGCTTAGGGCAAAGAGTGACTGGAGTACCTGGTAACCGGTGGTATCAGCGTATGACCAGGGGTTAAGCCATACTTCTATTCGCCAACGAATGTGTTCAAAATAATGATAACAAAGTGTTGTTCCTATTAAAAAGAGACCTGCCCCGCTAATGGTATAAATAGCCCGGGCTGTAGCCACGTAAACCATGACTAAAAAGGTGCTGAAATAAATAAGCGCTCCTCCCAGATCTTTTTGAAAAATTAATAAAAGCAAGGAAATGGCCCACATTACCATTAAAGGTCCCCACTCCTGGGGTCCAGGCATAGTAAAACCATAAAAATTACGGGTACCTTTGGTTAAAATTAACCTGTTTTCAGCTAAAAAAGAAGCTAAAAATAAAACAAGCAAGATTTTTACAAATTCGGAGGTTTGAATATGGAAAAGACCTAAGTCAAGCCAGCTCTTCGCGCCCCCTTGTTCTGTTCCCCAGAAAATGGGTAAAACTAATCCTATTATTCCGAAAACGGCATAGATATATTTATAATCGGCTAAGAAATTGTAATTTCGTAAGAAACAAGTTATAAAGGCAACTATTGCTAAACCAACTAATAACCAGATAAACTGACGTAAAGCGTAAGTCTGGTTCAACCGGTAGAGAAAAATTAAACCGGTATAGGAAAAGATAGCTACCAGAGGTAATAAATATTGGTTACCGTTAAAATCAAGACGCTGCCACAGGTAACTAAGAACGAAGAAGGCAAGGATTAAAACTCCTGCTCCGGTTAAAAATAATCCTTTATTATCACCCGGCCTGACTAAAAAAATTGTTCCCGCGCCAGTTAAAAAATAAGTGCTGGCGATCAAAAGAAGGATTCTTTCTTTTAAGCGTGCTGTGACCGACATTTATTAATCCACCGCCACTAAAATTACGGTAATATTGTCCGCTCCTCCCCGTTCCAAGGCCATCTTAGTTAGACTATGGACTGCTTGCTTTACTTCAGTCGCGTTGCTTACTAAATGGTGTATTTCTTCAAGCGTTACGTAATTAGTCAATCCATCAGTGCATAATAATATCTTATCTTGCGTTCTTAAAGTTATTTTGCTTATATCTGCCTCTACGTTTAAATCAACGCCTAAGGCCCGGGTTAAAATGTGGCGTTTTGGGTGGGTCCGGGCCTGGTCAGCGGAAATAGTGCCGCCGGTTACTAAATTTTGAACAACCGTATGGTCCTCGGTTAATTGTTTGATATGTTCCCGGCGTATTAAATAAAGGCGGCTGTCTCCAATATGAGCCAGATATAAATGATTGTTTTGAATTAAGGCTGCCGTAAGGGTGGTACCCATCCCGCGGTATCTCTTGTTTTGCTGGGAAATAAGGTATATCTGATGATTGATTTCTTGTATTCCGCTGGTTAAAAGAGTTTCCTGGTCAGAGTATAGTTCTGGGTGGGTCTGGATGAAATCTGCTAATTTTTGGGTAGCTAGACGACTGGCTATCTCACCTGCTTGATGACCACCCATGCCATCAGCCAGGGCAAAAAGACCTATATCAGGACAGATACAAAAATTATCCTCGTTTTGTTGGCGAACTCGCCCCGTTTCAGTTGCTTGGCTCCATTTCATATCTTTACCCCTTAAACTGAAAAACCGTATTACCAATTTCAATAAAGTCATTAACCTTTAAAACGGTCTGTTTTTCAAGGCGTTTTTTATTTAGGTAGGTTCCATTTAAACTTCCCTGGTCCAAAATCCAGAAGCGGCCCCTTTTTTGAACGATTAAGGCGTGTTTTAAAGAAACAAAAGGATCACTAACGGTTAAATCATTGCTTGTTTCCCGTCCCAGGCTTAATTTTTGGGTTAGATTAAAGATCATTCCTTTTTCTAACTCCGAATCAGAAGTGGCTATAACCACCAGCCAGTAATTTTTTTGCTTAAGTTTATGGTTAATTTGAAATAATATTGCTTTAGTGATAAATAAATACAAAAAAACAATTAAAAGCCCGTGAAGAATAATTAATAAAAAACTTAACATTTTATGCCTTAAGGTAAAAAAATTGTAACTACTCATCAGGTTCAAAGAGGCAAAAACCTACCCGTCAGGCTGGCAGGAGGATAGTCTGTCAGAGGAAGAAAAACCTAGAACTGGATCTCTCGCTTTTCTCGAACCTCGAACCTCGAACCTCGAAACAGCCTGCCAGACAGGCGGGGCACAAAGGCACAAAGTTTTTTGCCTATTTGCTACTTAACTTTCCGGTATTATTCCTTTACGTTGCTTATTCTAATTTAAAAAATAAAAGTGAAGTACCCGCTTTAATGGTATCCCCATCCTTTAACGGGTGGGTGGTAACTCTTTTGCCGTTAACAAAAGTCCCATTTGTGCTGGCTAAATCAGTTAGAATATATTCTCCCTGCCGGCATTCTATTTTTGCCTGGTGCCGGGATACACTGTGATCATTTAAAATTATATCACAAGATTCATGGCGTCCGATAATCATAGGGCTTGCCTTAAGATAAAATGTTTTACCAACTACGGTACCTGTATTAAGCCTAAGTTGTCCTTTTGGTTCCGGAAAGTTATTTTGGGCCGGAATAACGTTCTTAACTGGTTTATAACAAAGGGTGTTTTTTTCATCCTCTTTGACTTCTTCCTCTTTTTTGGCCAGAGACTGTTCATCCTCAACCCTTATCTCCCTGTTTGTTTTTACCCCCTCAAAGCTTCCTTCAACATGTAATTGGCCTATTTCCAAGTTTTCACCCGCCTGGAATAGAATCTCTGGAGAGGCAATTAGAATATGCTTTTTTTCGGCCGCTTTTTTTTCCAGGTAATCTTTAAGTTCCTTGATTAACAAAGGAGCAATAGGCGCTACTGCCTGCAAGTCTTCCGGATGTAAATAAACAAGATATTTATTAGGAACGTATATATGGTTTATGCTCACCCTTTTACGGTTTCTCATTTCACGGGCTAACTTTTTAGCGATTTCCAAAGGGTGGACGCGACCCTTATATTTATCATGAAAAAACTTCTCAATATATTTTTCTAAACTTCCCTCTATGCTTAAAAAAAGCCCCATTATATCACCTTCAATACGAGCCTTGATTTAGACGGGTTTAATGTTACTTTCTAATAATATTATTATACTATATTATCTTATTTCTACAAGAAAAACCTAAAACTTTCTTTTTCTAACCTTTAATTCCTAACCTTTGGTTTACCGAAAGGGGGTTGCCTCTCAAAAAATCCTGGGCAGCCAACCTTTTACCTCCTTCTGCTTGCAATTCCATAATCCATACCCGGCCTTCCCCTGTTTGAACCAATAAGCCCTTATCCGGAGCAGCAGTTAAAACTTGACCGGGGAGTGGGTTGAGGGCTGTTAAAGGGTAGAATTCAGGGTTAATTTCCGGTTTATTTATTTTTACCCGGTAAATTTTTAATGTTTTTTTATCCCAGGTTGTTTTAGCTCCCGGCCATGGGTCCATCCCTCTGGTCAGGTTAAAAATAGCTTGGGCTGATTTTGACCAGTCAATTATTTCATCCTCACCTCTTAACAAGGGAGCGTAAGTTGCCTGACCGTGGTCTTGCGGTTGCGGTTTTAGTTGCCCTTGGGCTAACAAGGCCAGGGTTTTTACCAGCAAGTCCGCTCCTTGTTTGGCCAGGCGGTCATGTATCGTGCCCGCATTATCTTCTTCTTTAATAGGAATTGTTTCTTGAAGCAAAATATCCCCTTCGTCTAACTTCTCGTTAATAAACATGGTAGTTACCCCGGTTTTAGTTTCCCCGTTTATAACCGCCCGGTGAATAGGGGCGGCCCCGCGATATTTAGGTAATAATGAGGCGTGAAGATTAATACAGCCATACGGGGGCAAGGAAATAATTTGAAGGGGGATAATTTGACCAAAAGCAACAATAATAATAACTTCGGGTTGTAGGCGGCCCAATGCATCCAGAAATCCTGACTCTTTCACGTGAAGGGGCTGGTAAATTGCCAGACCGTGAGCAAGAGCAAACTCTTTTACGGGGGGTGGTTGTATTTTTTTACCTCTTCCGCGGGGACGGTCTGGTCGTGTTACTACCCCTACCACCTGGTGGCCGTGAGCTAAAAGTTTTTCTAAGGACGGTAGGGCAAAAGACGGGGTGCCCATAAATACTACCCGCATAATAAGCTCTCCCTCATTCCCTTTTTATTTTAACGGCGCGGTCAATAAATAAAATACCGTCCAGGTGGTCAATCTCGTGCTGTAAAGTTCTGGCTAAAAAATTGTTAGCCTTAATTTTTATTTCCTTACCGTGACGGTTAAGACCGGTAACAAGAACTTGGGCAGCGCGCGGCACTTCACCGAATATACCCGGAATGCTCAAGCAACCTTCCGTACCTACTTCCTGGCCTTCGCTATTGACGATACTAGGGTTGATTATCTCAATTAACCCCTCACCTGCGTCAACTACAATTACTCTTTTAGAAATACCAATTTGAGGAGCCGCAAGGCCTACTCCTTTATAGAAATACATTGTATCCTGTAAATTGTTTAATAGCTTATGGATGTTGACGGTAATTTTGGTAACTTCCATTGCTTTAGTTCGTAAAATTTTATTATTCTCTTTTATAATCTGGTAAATAGCCATTTTTTACTCCTATCTTCTGAAAAATGGTAATTAAGTACTCCTCTTAAATTACCTTTATCTTACATCATATTTTGTGGTTCCAGGTCAATCACAAGCTTTACTTTTCTCTTTAAAACGGTTTTTTCTTCGTACCAGCTTAAGGCTATTTGAGCGGCGTCACGTAAAATTGTAATCTCTTTAGCCTTAAGAATCAAGTGCCAGCGGTAACGGTCTTTAATTTTAGCCAAGGGGGCCATCACGGGTCCTAACACATCTATTTGATCCTCCTGGAAAGGCGTTAAATTTAACGCCTTTTTTAATTTAGCGCCAAGCTCACCGGCGGCTTTAGCGGCCACGTCCGGGCCGGTGCTGGATAAAACCAGGCGGCATAACCGGGTAAAAGGGGGATAATTCATTTTTCGGCGCACCATCATTTCCTGACGAAAAAAGTCCAGGTAAACCTGCTTTTGGGCAGCTACTATGGCGTAGTGTTGCGGCGAGTATGTTTGTACCAGTACCTCTCCCCCCTTAATGCTGCGGCCGGCCCGGCCCGCTACCTGCATGAGCAGTTGAAAAGTGCGTTCACTGGCCCGGAAATCAGGCATATGTAGGGTAATATCGGCATTGATTACCCCTACCAGGGTCACCCCAGGTATATCCAGCCCTTTAGCCACCATTTGTGTCCCAATTAAGATGTCTGCCTCGCCTTTCTGAAAAGTCGTAATAATTTGCCGGTGAGCATTTTTCCGGCTGACCGTGTCTTTGTCCAAGCGCAATACCTTAGCCTGGGGAAAAAGTAGGGTTATTTCCTTTTCTATTTTTTGGGTTCCGGCGCCAAAATAGCCCAAATGTTGCTCTTGGCAATCAGGGCATAGGGAAGGGGCGGGAAGAAGATAATCACAATAATGACAAATTAAATTATTATTTGCGTGGTAGCATAAAGAAATATTGCAGTGGGGACACTTCATGACCAAACCGCAGTTCCGGCAAAAAACAAAAGTAGCGTAACCCCGGCGGTTTAAGAACAAAATAACCTGTTCTTTTTTATTTAAACGGTCTTGTATTGCTTCCTGCAAAGGTTGACTGAAAAGATGCCGGTTTCCCCCCTTTGTTTCTTGGCGCATATCTATAATTTGGATTTCTGGTATGGGGCGTCTGTCTACCCGGTGAGAGAGTTCTAATAACCGGAATGGCCCGCCGGATAAGGCGCGGGAATAAGCATAAAGCGACGGGGTAGCACTGCCCAATACTACCACTGCCTGGTGCTGTCTGGCTAAACGCAAGGCAACTGTTCGGGCGTGGTAACGCGGGTTTTCTTCTTGTTTGTATGATGGTTCATGTTCCTCATCAATTACCACCAGGCGTAAATCTTTTACCGGGGCAAAAATAGCCGAACGGGTTCCTAAAATTACCCTGGCCTCCCCGCTTTGGACCCGGTTCCAGTCACTAAATCTTTCCCCGGCCGAAAGACGGCTGTGCAAGATAGCTACGGTAGAGCCGAAACGGGCAAAAAAAATATCCACCATTTGGGGCGTTAAGGCAATTTCCGGGACCAGGATAATGGCCTGGCCTCCAAGGGAAATCACCTGTTGTACGCCTTGCAGGTATATCTCTGTTTTACCGCTGTCCGTTATCCCGTGAAGCAGGAAGACCTTAGGATTTTTGGCCTGGATGGCCGTATTAATAAGGTCTGAGGCGGCCTTTTGGTTCGGATTGAGAACCAAAACCTCATTTTTTGGGGCTTTATTCAAGAGAATATCACTGGCTGGTCCGGTACGTACCCTTTCGGACAATAGCCCTTTTTTCACCAGTACGTCTATCAAAGCAGGGGATACCCCGGCCAGGGAAGTTAATCTTGTCCGGGATAGACCCGGGTTGGTTAGGGCAACCTGCCATAAGGCAGTTTGTTTAGGGGTAAGGGGCAAGGAGGATGAAATTTCAAGGCCGTTTTGGGTTATGGGCCAGTATTCCTTTGACTGCCGGTAAGCAGTTGCTTTTAGACGCGGTCCTATAACCGCCTGGATGGCCTCCACGGTGGGACGTAAATAATAGGCCGCCATCCAACGGGCTAAAGCTAGTTGAGAAGGGGTAAATAGCGGTCCACGGTCTAAAATAGCTATAATTTCCTTTACCTTTTCGGCCGGTTGGCCTGACTTAAATCCAACCACATAACCATCGGCCACCCTTCGGCCAAAAGGTACCCTTACGCAAGCTCCTATTTGCACCTTATTCTTTAATTCCTCAGGAACGGCGTAAAGAAAAGATTTATCTACCTGACGAACGACGATATTCACCAATACTTCGGCAAACAAAAACCTATCTCCTGATTTTGATTTTTAAATTTTAGGCGAAAGCACTGATACCAAGCACATCGCGACCAATAATTAATTTTTGAATCTCGTTGGTTCCTCCAAAAATTATAGGCCCCATTATATCCCGTAGAGAACGCTCAACGGGAAAATCATCACAATAACCGTAAGCCCCATGTAATCTAATGGCGTTAGTGGCGGCACGTAAGGCAACCTCGGTAGCATAATATTTAGCCATGGAGGTTTCCCGGGCGTAAGGTAAACCTTTATCTCTAAGATATCCAGCCCGGTAAGTAAGAAATCTTGCCGCTTCAGTTTCAACCGTCATATTAGCAATCATTTCCTGTATAAGTTGAAAGCTTCCTATTGGTTTACTAAATTGATAGCGTTCTTTAGCGTATTTAACGCAGTAATCAAGGCAACTCTGGGCTGTACCTACGCTGCCTGCCGCAATACCAAAACGGGCCTGTTGAATACTGGACATAGCCAGTTTAAACCCATCACCAACCTTTCCCAGGAGATTTTCTTGAGGGATTCGACAGTTATCGAAAGTTAGGCTGGCTATACCGGAAATGTGGTTCCCCATTACTCCTTCAATTTTATTAATTAAAAAACCAGGCGTCCCCCTTTCCACAATAAAAGCTACTAATCCATCTTTAGCCCGGGCAGTAACTACAGCAATATCGGCAACGTATCCGTTAGTAATCCATACTTTATTGCCATTGAGCACCCAATAATTTTTATCTTGTACCGCTTTAGTTTCAATGGCCGCCCCATTACTACCTACATTTGGCTCAACTGTGGCCAGGCAACCTATTATTTCTCCTTTACAAAGGCGCGGCAGGTATTTTTGTTTTTGTTCTTCATTGCCCCAATTTAAAATGCTCATTTCCACCAGTCCAATCTGGACGATGGAAACAATCAAACATAAAGAAAAAGCTGCCCGTCCCAGTTCTTCGCTAATAATAGCGTGGGTAACCCAATCTATTCCTCCCCCTCCGTATTTTAGCGGAACTACTCCTCCCGCTAAACCTAAAGCCCCCATTTTCTTAATGACTTCAAAAGGAAATTCACTTTGGCGGTCTTTCTCTTTTATTACCGGAAGAAATTCGCGCTCTAAAAATTTATGCGTCATCTGGCGTAGCATAGTCTGTTCTTCGGTTAATTCAAAATCCATTGTTTCTCCCCTTTTTCATTGTATTTTTATTATTATAAACACGTATAGAAATCTGCCCGCCTGTCTGACAGGCTGTCAAATTATTTACTATGTTACTGCTATCGTGCCTGTCAACCTAACGGGCAGGTCTAACGGGCAGGCCTTTGCCCCCTCCCTAACCCTCCCCCTTGAAGGGGGAGGTTAGGTGGGGGTGCCTGAGTAATTACAAGTTTATTGGGCTTGGAATATTAAACGGCTGTCTTTTCCTCTTAATTCCAAGCGTAACTCTATGAGTATATCTCGCAACCCGGCTGCCTTTTCAAATTCTAGTTTCCGGGAAGCTTCCCGCATTTCTTTTTCTAACCGGGCAACGGTTTGTTTTAATTCTTTTTTCGTTAACTTACCGGTTTTAAGTTTTGCTTGATAAATTGACCCACTTTCCGCCACTTTACTGGTGGCTTCAATAACCCCATAAATCTTTTTGGATATTGATTGGGGAAGGATACCGTGTTTTTGGTTGTAAGTCAATTGGATTTTACGGCGGCGCTCACTTTCTTTAATTGCCCGCTCCATAGAAAGGGTAATCCTGTCGGCGTACATAATTACTTTTCCTTTTATATTGCGGGCCGCTCTGCCGGACGTTTGAATTAGCGAGCGTTCTGAACGCAGGTAACCTTCTCTATCGGCATCAAGAATAGCGACTAAGCTTACTTCAGGCAAATCAAGACCTTCCCGTAAAAGATTGATGCCCACTAAAACATCAAAAACTCCCAGGCGTAAATCACGTAAAATTTGCATTCGCTCAAGAGCGTTAATCTCGGAATGTAAATAGCGTACTTTTACTCCCAACTCCTGAAAATAAGAGGTTAAGTCTTCCGCCATTTTTTTAGTTAAAGTGGTAACAAGCACTCTTTCCTTGTCGTTTACCCGCTGGGTAATTTCCCTAAATAAATCGTCAATTTGTCCCCTGGTAGATCTCACCACTAGTTCTGGGTCCACCAGGCCGGTGGGGCGAATGATTTGTTCTGCAACCTGCTTGCTATTTTCTAACTCGTACGGGCCAGGTGTAGCCGAAACATAAATAACCTGGCTAAGCTTGCTTTCAAATTCGTGAAATTTTAAAGGACGGTTATCAAAAGCGGAAGGCAAGCGAAAGCCGTATTCCACCAGCGTTTTCTTGCGCGAGCGATCACCTTCATACATCCCCCGGATTTGGGGAACGGCTACGTGAGACTCGTCAATAAACATTAAAAAATCCGGCGGGAAGTAATCAAGTAAAGTGTAAGGCGGCTCACCAGGTGAGCGTCCGCTAAGATGGCGGGAGTAATTTTCAATTCCTTTACAGTAACCCATTTCGCGCATCATTTCCAAATCATAATTAGTTCTTTGCTCTAAGCGCTGGGCTTCTAAGAGTTTACCTTGCTCTTTTAAGGCCGGCAGCCTTTCGGCAAATTCCGCCTCAATGCTCCGGATAGCCTGTTGCATGCGTTGGTATGATACGGTGTAATGACTGGCCGGAAAAATGGAGACGTGCTGGCGTTCTCCTATAATTTCCCCGGTTAAAACGTCAAATTCCAAAAGACGCTCTATTTCATCTCCCCAAAAATCTACCCTGATGGCGTGGTCTTCGGCCGAGGCAGGAAAAATTTCTAGTACGTCACCCTTGACTCTAAACTTGCCGCGGGTAAAATTAATGTCATTACGCTCAAACTGAATATCCACCAGCTTGCGTAGAGCTTTCTCCCGGTTTAAGACCATCCCTCGCCGCAGCGAGAGGACTAAATTGTTGTATTCCCTAGGGTCACCCAGACCGTAGATACAGGAGACACTGGCCACAATAATTACATCTCGCCTTTCAAGCAGGGAGCAAGTAGCGGAATGGCGTAACTTATCTATTTCTTCATTGATTGAAGAATCTTTTTCGATATAAGTGTCTGTTTGAGGAAGATAAGCCTCGGGTTGGTAATAGTCATAATAGCTAATAAAGTATTCAACCGCATTATCAGGAAAAAATTCCTTAAATTCAGTGCAAAGCTGAGCCGCTAAGGTTTTATTTGGAGCCAGGACAAGAGTGGGTCTTTGTAAAGCTTGAATAACGTGAGCCATAGTGTATGTTTTGCCGCTTCCCGTAACGCCTAAAAGCGTTTGGTGGCGGTAGCCCCTTTTAATTCCTTCTACTAGAGCGTTAACTGCTTTTGGTTGGTCCCCCCTCAGGGGGAAAGGTGATTTTAGTTGAAACATGAGCCAATGAGCACCACGCTTTAAATTTGAAGATTTATATTTATATTATTAAACATTTAACGGTTGTTTCTTAACTATATTTTACTTTAATTTTTATCCGGGGGCAATTGGTCACTTAATTACCAACCGGCGCATTAAATAAATGGGTAAAGGAAATAAGAGGATAGTAAAAACCAAAAGCCAAAGCAAATCCAGCCATAGACCTTGGCCTAACGGACCCAATATTAATCCTCTACTAAGGTTAGTCACGTGGAAAAGAGGATTAAACCAGGCGATTTTTTGGATAAATTGCGGTAGGCCGGAAAGGGGGAAGAAAATACCGGAAAATAAGAACACCGGGGTCATAATTAGGGTAAAAAAGTAATTAAAGCTTTCTATGCGGGGAACTAAACCGGTCCAAATTATAGAGATAATGGCGAAAAATAATCCTGCCAGCGCCAGTAAAAAGGGCATTAAAAATACCCAGGGCGAAGCTACTAGACCTAAAACCAGCGTAACCAACAAAAAAACAATCCCGTAAAGAGTGCTTTTAAAAGCACCATATATAATTTCACCGGCTATTACGTCATCTATGCTTATGGGGGTGGTTACCATGGCTTGAAAAGTTTTTTGGAATTCCATCCTTACAAACGTTCCGTAAGTGCATTCATAAGAAGCAGCGAACATGGCCGAGGAAACCACCAGGCCCGGGGCAAGGTATTTAAGGTACGGTAAGCCTTCTATCGGCTGCACATAAGCACCTAAACCTATTCCCAGGGCAATCAAATAAAGAAAGGGTTCAATAAAATTAAAGGTTATATTTACTTTCCAGTTACGGGAAAAAACAATCAAGTGTCGTTTAAAAACACGCCAAACTAAGGGAGATACGTCTATTTGAAAAAAACTATCCCTCAAAAACCTTTTTTTCTCCTTAATTCTTCTATATCTTTAACGCAAGTAGGGGCGTTAAATTTAACGCCCCTACTTATTACGTGCCTACCAAGCTGGTGGCGTTTGGCTTCAGCTAACATTATAGCTATAATAAATTATAATTTAAATTATAACCCGGAAAGATTATCTTTAAGCAAATCAGATGTTTTATCGGTCTCTAGACGGTAAGTAAAAATACAATCACCCGTTGAATAAAAACCAAGCTTCAACCATAAAGGATTAAATTCTTTTTTTGAGGTGAGGGTAATTTGTTTAAATTTGTACTCTAAAGACCAGCTTTTAAGTAAAGTAAATATTTTTGGCGTATAGTTTTTCCCGCGCAGGTGCTCAGGAAGGTACATAAGAATTAAATTGAGGGTATCACCCTTAATAGCCAGGGATAAAACAAACGAATCTTTTACCTTCTTTTTAAAAGTAAAAGATATAACGTACGGATTAGAAAGATTTAAAATATGAATTTTTGTTGGTTGATCAAAAATGCCCTCTAACCCAGTTTTTAAATATTCCAAATCTAAATTATTAATTAGTTGCCGTTTTTCGGGTCGTTTTTCACGGTTAGAAAATACTTTTTCAAATTTATGAAGTTCTAAAGCCAAATAACTTAAAAAAGTACCGATAATAGCCGGGAGATACATTCCTGCTCCCACGGCCAATCCGATGGCACTGCTTACCCACAACGTAGAGGCGGTGGTTAAGCCTACTACCCAGGAACGCTCTTTCCAAATTGCTCCGGCCCCAATAAAACCCATACCGGTAACCACTTGAGCGGCAATACGGGCCGGGTCCCTTTGGCCGGGAATGCCGGCGAAGCCATAAATGGAAATAATCATAAAAATTGCGGACCCTAAACAAACCAAAGCATGGGTACGTGAACCCGCCGGTTTTTGCTGTACCCGGCGCTCATAGCCTAAGAGTGCTCCTAAAACGAAAGCAAACAAAAGACGCAAAGCTATGGTTCCCTGTAAATGTAAGTCCAAAAACATTCCCCTCTTCGGCCGTATATTAACTTAATTATATGAAATTACGTAAATTATATAAATTATTTGATAAGTTAACAAGTATTTAGCTAGTATTTAAAAAAATAATTAACTATTTTTTACGTATTGAATAGCGTTACGGAAAATAGCCAGGCCTTGAGGTTCCCTTAAGTTATTCCGGCGCCAGTTTGGATGGTGAAAAATCTCGGTGAACCGCTCCGGATGAGGCATTAGCCCTAAAATATAACCTGAAGGGTCGACTAAACCGGCAATGGCATTTAAGGAGCCATTGGGATTGTCAGGGTAAGTTTGGGTGGGCCGGTCATTTTTATCCACGTAACGAAAAGTTACCTGACCATTGGCTTCAATATTGTTTAACGTAGCTGAATCAGTGTAAAAATTACCTTCTCCGTGAGCTACGGGCAGATAAATTACTTTGTTGTCCAGACCTTGGGTAAAAATACAATTATTTTTTTCTATTTTTAATTTTACCCAGCGGCATTCAAAGCGACCGCTTTTGTTAGCCGTTAAAGCAGCGTTAATACTCCCCAATTTGCCCGCCGGCAAAAGACCGGTGTGGACTAAAACCTGAAAGCCGTTACAGATTCCTAAAACGGGTTTTTTAGCCTGCCAGAATCCGGCAAGTTGTTCCTTTAAGAACGAGATAAGCTCTACCGCCAGGATTTTGCCGGCGCTAATATCATCCCCATAGGAAAATCCCCCGGGGATAACTAAAATATGATAAGCCGCCAGCTTTAATTTTCCTTGGCGTAATTGATTTATATGGACAAACTCGCTTTCCCCCCCTGCTTTATTAAAGGCGTAAAAGGTTTCCAAATCACAGTTAGTTCCGTCGGTGCGCAAGATACAAATCTTTGGCAGCATAAATTTTAGGCGGTAATATTACCACCAAAAACCTCCTTCATCGGCCTTTGCCAGGCTTCTTTTAGCGGGGCTAAGGGTAAAGCAAAAAGCAGTTTTTTTTGCTTGCAGGCGGTAATTTCTCTTTGACCGGCCGTATAGCCAATTACCTTATGGGGTATACCGTCAAAAAGGCTGGAGGGGTTAATTTTCTGGTCTAGTTCGATCAAAAAACAGCCCGCCGTTTCGTTAAACAAAAAGTTTTCGGCTTTCTCCTCAGCCGGGATATTTATCACCGCCCCCAGGTTACCCCCAAAGCACATTTCAGCCAAGGCGGCGGCCAGTCCTCCTTCACTTATGTCGTGGCAGGCCAGCACTTCACCTTCGGCTATAGCCCGATGTATTGCTTGATAAACTTTAGGTAAAATGGCTAAATCAATTTTGGGTAAGTTATTTCCTATATAACCGGCCAGATCATAAAAAACAGAACCGGCCATCTCCATGAGGTTGCGGTAACCTGCCAGGACAATCTGACTATGCTCTTTCTTGAAATCTGCCGAGACCGTTTTGGCGGCGTCGGGCAGACGGCCAAAAACAGAGACGCAAAGAACAGGAGGAATGTGAATTACCAAGTTGTCTTTTCCCCGGTAAGTACTGGACAAACTGTCTTTACCGGAAATAAAGGGCATTCCTGTTGCCCGGGCAAAATCGACGCAGGCATCTACCGCCAAATCCAAATCTCCCAAAAAATTTTCCTCGGGTACAGGCCAGATAAAATTATCAATAAGCATCAGTTCCTGCGGGTTTGCTCCCACCGCCACGGCGTTAGCTACTGCTTCGGCCATAGCCCAAAGACTACCGTAGTATGGGTTAATTTTATTTAAGACCGGGTTTAGGCCGTGGCTGATTATTAATGCGCAGGGTTGTCCTAAAAGAGGGGTTAAAATCACCGCGTCATTAGGGGCATCGCTGTTTACCCCGCCAAAAGGAGGAAGAGCACAGGTTCCCTGAACTCCGTGGTCATACATGCGTACTATTGGTTCTTTAGAGCAGACATTTCCGTGGGTCATTACCTGGCGGTAAATTTCCTCCCAGTTGACCGGAGGGGGTAAATCAGGTTCCGCAAAAACCGGGGCCTGCCAGGCAGCCTGCTTGATTTTTTGGGGCCATCCGTGGTGAAGAAAATCCATATCTAGAGAGCAAACTACCTCGCCTTGATAACTTACCAAAAGCCGGCGGTCACCGGTAAATTCGCCCATGATAGTGGCTTCTACATTTAAGGCCTGGCAGATAGCCCCCACCTTATTGGCTTTTGCCGGGTCCACGGCTAGCACCATCCTTTCCTGGCTTTCGGAGACCCAGATTTCCCATGGAGCCAGCCCCGGGTACTTTAAAGGGGCCCGTTCCAGGTAAACCTTAACCCCGGTTTCGGCCCCCATCTCTCCTAAAGCTGAGCTAAAACCACCGGCCCCACAGTCGGTGAGGGCCCGGATTAACCCCTGCTTGCTGGTCGCTAAAATTGCGTCCGCTACCCGCTTTTCTTCAATGGGATGACCGATCTGGACGGCACTGGCGTTAACTTCTATGGTGCGTGCGGTCATTTCCCCGCTGGAAAAGGTAGCGCCGTGAATTCCGTCCCGGCCTGTCCTTCCCCCAATAACAATAGCTAAATCGCCGGGACGGGGTTTTCCTTTTAAGCCGCGTTCTACCGGCAAAATTCCGTACGCCCCTACTATTACCGTGGGCTTGGCCCGAAAATCAGGGTGAAAGTGGACCGAGCCGTTGTTGGTAGGAATGCCCATTCGGTTGCCGTAATCCCTTACCCCAGCCACCACCCGGCGCAACAGGTAATGAGGATGTAAGCAGCCGTCAGGAATTTTTTCAGCCGGGTAATCAGGAGGAGCAAAACAAAAAATATCGGTGGAAGCAATTACCTTTGCCCCCTGGCCGGTACCCATGATGTCCCGAAAAACACCCCCGCTGCCGGTCATGGCTCCCCCATATGGCTCAATGGCTGAGGGGGCGTTATGTGTTTCTACTTTCCCGCAAATAGCCCAGCCCTGGTAAAATTCAAAAACTCCTGAATTATCCACAAAAGCAGAGTGCACCAGCGGGTGATTAATATTTTGGGTAGCCTGTTGCAGCCGTTTTAAAAGTGGCGTTTTTTCCCGGCCGTTGACCAGTAATTTGGCTTTAAAGGTTTTATGGATGCAGTGTTCCGACCAGGTTTGGGCAATTGTCTCCACTTCACAATCAGTAGGGTCCCGGTCAAGAGAGGTAAAATAATCTTTTATCCGCTGCATTTCTTCCAGGTCAAGAAATAGTTTATTTTGGCTTAAAGCCATTAATTCCTGGTCATTCATTACCCTTATAGGGATGATTTTTGTTTTTTGAGCCAGACCATGAAAAACCAAGGTTGAGGGTTTAGTAGGGCTGGCATCTTGCCGGCCCAAAGCAGGGTAAGCTTCCGGTAGAACGGATTTCCAGCCCGTTGGCCTGCTCGTAGTTCGTTTTTCTCCTGACGTCTGATGTCTGACGACCGGCGACCGACTGATAACTACCTGCTCCACCGTTTCATTAACCAGCAAACGTCTTAAAATTAAATTTATGTCTGCGTTTGTAATCCCGGAGCCAAAAAAACCATACTCCCAATTGGAGTCACAGGCAGATAAATTATTAATTCCCAAGTCACGGGCGGCCTTCATCAGCGAAGCTGCTTCGGGGTTCATTACCCCAGGTTTGTAAGCCACCTCTACTACGGCCGTTGCCTTGGTAATTACCGGCTCATTTAAGCGGTAAGATTGATAAATGTCTTCTGCTAAAAG
>LDZU01010460.1_pt1 | contig 20262 bp, 10 predicted proteins | sample 615531 | NCBI WGS metagenome assembly LDZU01 (sample SAMN03408293, study PRJNA278302) | terrestrial metagenome | isolation source: oil reservoir sample SB2 | place: USA: Alaska, North Slope, Schrader Bluff formation | collected 2011-09 | reverse complement strand
CGTTTAAATCATCGCCCTAGAAAATGTTTGGACTTTTCTTCCCCTTATATGGTATTCTTTCAACATATCTCAGTTGCACTTAGAACTTGAATTCAGGACAAATAGATATTGCAAAATTTAATGAAAACGTGTTTTCTGTTTGGGATAAACGCTTGCTTTTACTGACCAGTGGAGATTTTAGTACAGGAAAGTACAATTGCATGACCGTAGGATGGGGTAGCCTGGGTATCATATGGAAAATGCCATTCGTGCAGATCTTCGTGCGACCTACGCGCTATACTCTGACATTTCTAGAAAAGTATCCCTCTTTTACACTGTGTACCTTTCCTGATCAATATAAAGAGAAATTAGAGTATCTGGGGTCGGTGTCGGGAAGGGATGTTAATAAAATTACAGAATCAGGGCTTACCCCGATTTCATCACAGATTGTAGCCGCTCCATCCTTTGAGGAAGCTGATCTCTGTCTGGAATGTGAAAAAATGTATTGGCAAGATTTAGACCCCAGCCATTTTCTACACCCGCAGATCGAAGAAAAATATGCGCTGAAAGATTATCACCGTATTTATTACGGATTGATCAAAGGTATTTTTCAAGCTTAACAGAAAAAGGGGCTGACCCAAAAGTCTGGATATTTCTTTTTGGACAGGCAATAGTGGGAGAAAACCTATAATAAATGCCCTACCGTGGGGCGAACAGACCCTCCAGCATGCAAAGTTTGGCATTTAGTGGGAGATGAAAAAGGGGCAGTCTACTTTTTAGACAGCCTCTTAGGTGGGGGCGTCATCCCGCACAGCGAGGGATCTCTCCATGTGTAAGAAAGACCAATCAAAAATAGGGCATCCCAATACCAAATAATTACGTCATGTTGAGCGTCAGCGAGCTATCTGTCACCCACGAAATATACTCAATCGGTAATTCGGTGAATTCTTTGTGACCTATCGAGGTATCCTTTCAGAAATGGAGAGATTCCTCCGACGCTGCGCTCTGTCGGAATGACATAGAAGAAAAACAAAGTATGTTATTCTCCATTCCCATCTTGACCACGTCATCCCGTAGCGAGGGATCTCGCCATAACATATTAATCCAGCCCACAATAGGACATCCTAATACCAAGCAATTTACGTCATGTTGAGCGTTAGCGAAACATCTCTCCATGAGCAAATTAAACCAGCCAAGAATAGAGAATCCAATTGTCAGTCCTCAACACACTCACATTTCCTTGTGACTTTTTCAGTAATCAATACCGAAATGGAGAGATTCCTCCGCCGCTGCGCTCTGTCGGAATGACCTATTAATTACGTCATGGTGAGCGTCAGTTTGGGCGCGTTTCCATACGCGCCATCATCAAATCGGCGGGAAAGAATCCCGTCTACAGGTTTGAAGATGAATAAGGTCCATTGCGACATACTATTCTTACAAACATCGTTTTGGCCAGACCCTTCATTCGCTGCGCTCCTTCAGGGTGACAAATCCCTGTCCATACGTCATGGTGAGCGCAAGCGAATCCTCTGTCACCCACCAAGGCATAGAAATCGACAACTCTGTGAAAACTAAAAAAAATGAAGAAAGCCAAACGAGAACTGAAAAAAATTCCATTCCCCGCGAGAAGAAATATGAAGAGCAAGGGAAGAAATTCAAAGGGCGCAATAGCTACTCAAAAACGGATGAAGACACGACCTTTATGCGCATGAAAGAAGGCCATATGCGCAATGGACAATTGAAAGCGGGCTATAACATTCAAATGGGGACAGAGAATCAATTTGTGCTGGGATTCAGTATTCATCAACGAGCGGGGGATGCGGGCTGTTTGAAACCACACTTGGAAAAATTGAGGGATTGGCTGGGGGAATATCCGGAAGTGCTGATCGCGGATGCAGGATATGGGAGCAAAGAGAATTATGCTTATCTGAAAGAGAAACAGATAGCGGCTTGTGTGAAATACAACACCTTTCATTATAAACAAAAGAAGCGCGTAAAAAAGAAACGAAAATATCAAGCAGAGAATTTCACCTACAAGGCAGATGAGGATCAGTATATTTGCCCGCAGAGAAGAAAGCTTGTTTATAAAGATACCCGCAAGTACAGCAGCGAGAATGGATATGAATCCAGCAGGCGTATTTATGAATGTGAAAGCTGTCTGGATTGTCCCGTGAAAGAGGATTGTACAAAATCCAAATTCAACCGCCAAGTCCAGGTGGGTGTGCAGTTGTTACAAATGAAGAAAGTGGCTCATGATTTCCTATTGTCCCCACGAGGCCGCGAGTTGCGCTCTCAACGTCCAATTGAAGTTGAGGCAGTATTTGGCAGGTTGAAACACGACTGGGGGTTTCGAAGATTCTTCTTGAAAGGCTGCGAGAAGGTCAATACCGAGTGGGGCATCCTATGCATTGCTCATAATATCGCGAAAGCAGCCTCTTTCTTTATTATAGGGTATTGATCTGATCCTTCAGTTTTTCAGCGGTATCTTGAAATGCATTGAGCTTTTCCCGTTCTTTTTGGACAATGGCTTGCGGAGCTTTTTGTGCGAAATCGGAATTTAAAAGCTTTTCGAGGCGTTCAATTTGACCGGCGATATTGCTCAATTCCTTTTCCAATTGAGCCCGTTTCTCAGAGATCAATCCGGATGTATTGAGATGGAAAAAGAGAGTAGAACCGGATGAGGGTAATGAAGAAGAGGGGTATTTTTTGAAAACATCACCCTGCGGTAATTTATCTGTGATATTCAAGGTTGAAAGATTGCACAGAGAGCGAATTATTGGAAGATCTTTTTCCATTTGATTTTTCAAAGTGGATGTAACCAGCGTGATTTCTACTGCGTCCCGAAATGGAACTCTATTCTCTAATCGAATGGTTCGAATTGTTTTTACCACTTCCATGATCCCGGTCTGGAAGGCCTGGATAGAGGATTTTTCCCAGGCTTCTTCCGGCATGCTCACCGGCCATGCTGCCACGATCAACGCATCGGCCCAGGCGTCCTCTACGCCGATCCCTGTACCACTTTCCAGGACTGCCTTCTTAAGATTCTGCCACAATTCCTCGGTTACAAAAGGAGTAAAGGGGTGTAGCAGGCGCAAGCATTTATCCAACACGCGCACCAGGGTCCAGGCTGTGTAATAGGCTCTGTCGCCGCCTTCAACCAGCTGCAATTTTGCCAGTTCAATATACCAATCTGCGAACTCACTCCAGAAGAAATCGTAGATCTGGCGTCCGGCTTCACCGTATTGGAAGTTATCGAACAAATAATTCACATCCCGCACCACTGCGCGCATTCTGGCATGGATAAATTCGTCTGCACCCGTCCAGTTGGGTTCTGCATTTGGTTTGGAGGGTGCTTTTTCCAGGGCGCTGATCACAAAACGGCCGGCATTCCAGACCTTGTTGGCAAAATTGCGGTTGGCTTCCACTTTTTTAATGCTCAAATTGGTATCCTTGCCAGGTGTGGAACCCACCAGAAGGGTGAAGCGTAGGGCATCCGTGCCCAGCGTATCCATGACCGTCAGGGGATCAATGACGTTCCCCTTGGTCTTGCTCATTTTCTGCCCATTTTCATCACGGACAAGTCCATGCAGGTAAACTGTCTCAAAGGGCGGTTTCCCGGTGAATTCGATCCCATCCATGATCATACGGGCTACCCAGAAGAAGAGAATATCATAGCCAGTTTCCAGAATGGTGGTGGGATAAAAATATTGATAGTCAGGGGTTTCTTCCGGCCAACCCAGCGTGGAAAACGGCCATAAGCCTGACGAGAACCAGGTGTCCAGCACATCCTCATCCTGGTGGATGTGCGTCGAATTGCAGTGAGCGCATCGTTCGGGATCTTTTCGTGCCACCGTGACCTCGTTGCAGTCATCGCAATACCAAACCGGGATGCGGTGACCCCACCAGAGCTGCCGGCTGATGCACCAATCCTGGATGTTCTCCATCCAGTTGTAATACACTTTGGTGAAATGATCGGGAATGATGCGGATTTGCCCCTCTTCCACGGCTTTCAAAGCGGCTTCTGCGAGAGGTTGGATCTTAACGAACCACTGTGTGCTGATGAGCGGTTCCACGATCTCACCGCCACGCTGCGAGCGCGGAACATTTAATTTATAAGGTTCTTCTTTAATGACCAGATCGGCTGCCCGCATATCTGCCCATATTTTCTTACGGCAGGCAAAACGGTCCATCCCTTGATAAGGTCCGCCATTTTCATTGATGGTGGCATCTTTATTTAAAACACTGATCATCTGCAGATGGTGATTGATACCGATCTCATAATCATTTGGATCATGGGCGGGGGTGATCTTTAAAGCACCTGTACCAAATGCCCGGTCCACATAAGTGTCTGCAATGACCGGTATCACCCGATCAAGGATCGGGACGAGCACGGTTTTGCCAATGAATTTTTTATAACGTTCATCTTCCGGGTGGACTGCCACGGCGGTATCACCCAAAATGGTTTCGGGGCGGGTGGTCGCAACCGGAATGAAATCTCCGGTTGCATCTGCCAGACGGTATTTGAAATAATAGAGAGCGCCCTGTTCCTCAGAGTATTCCACTTCCAGGTCTGAGACAGCCGTCCGCAGCTTAGGGGACCAATTGATCAGGCGTGGGCCGCGGTAGATCAATCCTTTTTCATACAGCCGCACAAAAGCTTCGCGTACAGCGACCGAAAGCCCTTCATCCAGGGTAAAACGTTCGCGGCTCCAATCGCAGGAGGCACCCAGGCGGCGGATCTGCTGCGTGATTTGCCCGCCATATTCTTCTTTCCAAGCCCAGGTCAGTTTTACGAATTCATCACGGCCGATATCATCCCGAGTTTTTCCTTCATCAGCCAGGGCTTTTTCAACCTGAAGCTGGGTGGCGATACCGGCGTGATCCGATCCGGGCACCCACAGGGTTGGAATACCTTTCATGCGCGCGTGGCGGATCATCAAATCTTCCATCGAAATGAACATGGCGTGCCCCAGGTGAAGTTTCCCGGTCACATTGGGTGGGGGAATGGAAATCACAAATGGCTTTTTAGTCGGGTCAAAGTCAGGTTTTTGCGGATCATTGGTCGGTTGAAAGAAACCGGCTTTTTCCCAGAACGCATAGATGCGTTTTTCCGTTGCTTGAAAATCGTAGGCTTTCGCTAATTCAAATTTGGTCATGCAAACCTCCAAAAATAAAAATCCTTCCGTCCAGAGGACGGAAGGATGACTCCTTGCGCGGTACCACCTCACTTCGCATCGTGTGCGCTCTCATCCGGAACTATCATTCCGGCTGCGCTGTAACGGGCTTACCCGTGCTGGTCTACTTTCTTTTCGATTTCTTCAGCAAATTTTCATCAGGCGACTTCGATTCATTTTTGCCTGCGGAGGCTTGCAGCCACGGCGCTCCTTCTCTACCAGGTTTTCTGAATTTACTACTCCTGTTGATTGTCTCCGATTATACAAATATCAAATCTGTTTGTCAATTCGCATTAAATGAACATTAAATGAAAACCTTACAGAAAGATTTCTCTTGGTAAGATTATATGGTATGAAAAAAATAAATAGCGTTTTCCTGATACTGATCTTTCTGCTGACTGCATGTTCGTCGCTGCCTGCAGAAGCGCAGAGCACTGACCAACCTGTCCCAATGGATGTTTTCGCTACGAAAACAAGCAGCCCCACACCGATCCCTGCCACGCCAACTCCCACACAGAACCAAACCCCCGCGCAAGTTCTGAAATTCTGGCACCCATGGACGGGGAATAGAGGAGATAGTATTGCGGAGCTGGTGGAAGAATTCAACCGTTCCAACAGCGTCGGGATAACCATTGAAGCTGTCTCCATTGCAGATCAAGACCATCTGGTGGAGATGGTAGAATCCGCGATCGATACGGGTGACCTCCCCGATATTCTGGCAGCACCTGCGGATTTTCTGCAGTCATTGTACAAGGATGAGGGAATACTGGTCGGATTGAATGATTTTTTATCAGATGTAAATGAGGGAATTTCTGCAGATGAGCTAAAACTGTTTCCAACTTCCTTCTGGAACCAGGGTATCGTGGGTGAAGAGCGATATGCAGTTCCCGCGGAATATAATTTTCATTTATTGTTCTATAATCAAACCTGGGCACAGGAACTGGGCTTCAATGCAGCTCCCACGACTTCTGAAGAATTCCTGAACCAAGCCTGCGCCGCTGCCCGTTTTAATGCCTCTGACGCAGATGATGATAATAATGGTACCGGAGGTTGGATCTATAATACCGATCCGCTGACCATGTTGAGCTGGATGCAGGTCTTTGGTGGAGGAGACCTTCCGGGCGAGAGTTCACGAAGCTCCGAATTGAATACTGAAGAAAACCGGAATGCCCTAGAATTTCTACAAACCATTTACCAGCTTGACTGTGCCTGGACAGGGAAAGAAAATACCCCTTACCGATATTTCGCGAAACGATATGCCATTTTCTACAGCGGAACCATTGAAGATTGGTACAAACAAACTGTGATGGATTCCGTTGAGGGCAATACTGATGAATGGACGGTGATTGCCTATCCGGGCCAAAATGGAACTCCGATCGTGAATAGTGAAAATCTCTCCTATGCGATCGTTCGATCGGATGCAGGGAAGGAAAGCGCTGCCTGGTCTTTTATTCGGTGGATGCTTTCTGAAGACCAGCAGCTTGCATTGACAGAAAAGACATATTCTGTGCCGGTTACGCTGGGTGTTGCCCAGCAATTGGCAGATTTTTTGGAAAAAAATCCGGAATGGCAGAAAGTGCTGCAATATATTCCCCTGGCAAAACCGACCCCGCTCATCAATGATTGGAATGTCATTGGCAGCCTTCTCGAAGATGTTGGCTGGCAGTTATCGCTCTACTATGTCAAAGCTGCCGATATCCCAGCCATTCTGGATAATCTGGATTTCATGGCAAATGAGGTTCTGGATGCCAATTAAAAAAAAGGATGAAATCATTATTTACACTGATGGGGCCTGTGATCCCAATCCCGGGCGGGGAGGGTGGGCTGCGATCATTATTCAGGATGGGATCGAAAAAATTCTCAAAGGACGTGAGAATGAATCGACCAATAACCGCATGGAGCTGACGGCGGCTCTGCATGCTTTGCGAGCAGTACCTCCATCAAGCAGGGTAATTCTCTATACGGATTCAAAATACTTGAAGCTGGGAATCGAAGAATGGATGCCCGATTGGATAGCGCGCAACTGGCGCCGCAAGGGCGGGAAATTGGCCAATCTTGATCTCTGGCAGGAATTGGCAAAGCAGATTGAAAACCATGAAATTACCTGGAAATGGGTGCGGGGACATGCCGGAAATCGCTATAATGAGCGTGCGGATAAGATCGCACGGGATGCCGGAAGAGGGAAATAAAAAAGTGCTGATTTATCAGCACTTTTAAAGGCGACGACGGGATTCGGACCCGTGATGAGGGTTTTGCAGACCCTTGCCTTGCCAGCTTGGCCACGTCGCCAGATTGAGGGAATTCAATTATAAAGGGTTGAATAGGGCTTTGTCAACGAAACGAAGCAATGATTTCCGGGGTAAAAAAAGAAAACAGACGAGGTGGCATGAAAACGCCAGCTTTGTTTGGTTAAGAAATAAAAAAAAGCGCAGAGGCTGGGCTCTGTGCTTCTGAGCGGGCAACGGGGGTCGAACCCGTAAACCTCTTCCTTGGCAAGGAAGCGTTCTACCAATTGAACTATGCCCGCATAAGTGCGATGATTATATTCGGCTTTAAAAAACTTGTCAACACTTGCCTTGAGATTCGCTTTTAAAGTTCGTGATTTGCAAAAAGATTTAATTTTCAGCAGATAGAATTTATTTTTTATTGGTAGTTGGAATAGATGCTTAATACCGCATCCGCATAGCGGTAGCCCACGTCAATCGGCCCGTAGTGATACAGAGCTTCCTGCTGGCTGCCGTATTTCTTGATCAACCCAGCCAGCATGCGTGTCCCATAAGCGATGTTGAAAGCCGGGTCGAACAGTTCCTGCATGGAAGGGCGGTTGCGAAAACAGGGCTGCCCATCGCACATAAAGCTTTGGGCAATGCCATCGCAGGGCATGACCTGCATCAATCCCACCGCGCCACTGGAAGAATAAGCATCTGCATTTCCCCCGCTTTCCTGCAAAATGACCGCAGCGATAAAATTCGGATCGAGCTGGTACTGCTGCGCGCTTTCCAGAATGAGCTCTTCCCACTGCAGAACACTCTCGGGATACGCTCTGGAAAGCGAGCCGGTGAGGGAGGTGATGTCACTTTGTGAATTTGCGCTGGAACTGCTGGATGCCAGGGTAACACGCGGGGAGCTGATTAGACTTATTAAACCGATCACCGCCCCGCAAATGACAAGAATACTCGGGAAAACCAATTTATTTGGATTCATTCCATTATAATAGAACAAATGTACTAATATGTCAAGGGGATATTTTCTAAGCAGGAAAAATCCATAAGAAAACGGAGCATTTGCTCCGTTTTTGTCATTCCATACTGATAACCTGGGATTCCCAGCGATGCCATCCACCGAAATTATTCTGCAAAATGCTGCGACCTTCGCCAGGGCAGGGCAGACCCTGCAGCTCCAGGTCGGCGTCCACCATGATGCGCACCAATTCATGGAATTTCACCTTCGGCTTCCAATTTAGTTGTTTTACCGCTTTGGAAGGATCAGACAGCAAATAATCCACTTCGGTGGGTCTGAAATAGCGGGGGTCAATCTCAACATAATCGTGATAATCCAAACCGGCATAGGAAAACGCTTCATCCAGGAATTCACGAACCGTGTGTGATTCTCCGGTTCCGATCACATAATCATCGGCTTTTTCGAGTTGAAGCATTTTCCACATCACTTCGACATATTCCGGGGCGTATCCCCAGTCGCGTTTTGCATCCAGATTGCCCAAATACAAGTGTTTTTGTTTACCGGCTTTAATGGCTGCCACCGCTCGGGTGATCTTGCGGGTTACGAAGGTTTCTCCACGGCGAGGGGACTCGTGATTGAAGAGAATTCCATTGCAGGAGAATATATTGTAAGCATCCCGATAATTTCGGGTGATCCAGTACGCATATAATTTGGCTGCGGCATAGGGACTTTGTGGTGAAAAAATTGTATCTTCATTCTGGGGTGGTTTGGCTGAACCAAACATCTCACTGGATGAAGCCTGGTAGAATCGTGCGTTCACTTCGGCTTTGCGAACTGCTTCTAGAATGCGAATTGTGCCTAAACCGGTCACATCCCCGGTATATTCGGGCATGTCAAAGCTCACCCGCACATGCGATTGGGCAGCCAGGTGATAGATCTCATCAGGGCGGATATTATAAACCATGTGCTGCAGTGTTTCTCCGACGGCGATATCACCATAATGCAGGTAGAGATTGATCTTATCGCCATTGTGCGGATCATGATAAATATGATCAATCCGGCGGGTATTGAACGTACTTGCCCGGCGGATGATACCATGCACTTCATATCCTTTCGAAAGGAGAAGTTCTGCCAGATAAGAACCATCCTGACCGGTAATTCCTGTAATCAATGCTTTTTTCAAGCGCTTCCTCCAATGTATGGATTAATAATCAAAGTATAAACTAGGCCAGCAAAGGCTGTCAAACCAGCGAATCCGATAAAAGATCGTTTTTCTTTCATCGGATTTCAGTTATGCCTTGGTGAAGGTCAGGCCTTTTCCATCCTCGCTCAAATCCACCTTTACCTTATCGCCATTCTTATAAGTACCGGAAAGTAGGTTGATGGAAAGAGGACTTTCAATATGTTTTTGGAGGATGCGCTTGAGCGGTCGTGCGCCAAAATTGGGATCAAAGCCTTCTTTGGCGATCCATTCACGCGCTGCTTTTGTCAGGTGGACCTGCAGCCCTTGTTCTTCCAGCCGTTCCTGGATCTCTTTCATTTGCAGATCGACGATCTTCAACATCTGTGCTTCGGTAAGCGGTGAGAAAATGATGATCTCATCGATTCTATTGAGAAATTCGGGACGGAAAGTGCTTTTTAAAGCTTTTTCGATCTTTTCATGGGAAATCTTTTCTTCATCCGTACTTTCCGGCTGTAAGAAACCTAGTGTTCCACCGCTGCGGATGAATTCTGTTCCCAGGTTGGATGTCATGATCAAAACCGTGTTGCGGAAATCCACAATCCTTCCCTGTCCATCGGTCAAACGACCGTCATCCAATATTTGAAGCAGGGAATTCCACACTTCAGGATGGGCTTTCTCGATTTCATCAAAAAGGATCACGCGGTATGGGCGCCGGCGAACGGCTTCTGTGAGCTGCCCACCTTCTTCATAGCCTACATATCCGGGAGGGGCTCCGAATAATTTTGAGACGGTGTGCTGTTCACGATATTCGCTCATATCCAGCCGGATCAATGCATCTTCATCATCAAAAAGAAATTCCGCTAAGGCTTTTGCCAATTCGGTTTTTCCAACACCGGATGGACCGATAAAAATAAATGAACCTACAGGACGTTTTGGATCTTTTAATCCAGAGCGCGCCCGCCGGATAGCATCCGCAATTGCAGAAATACCCATATCCTGCCCAATTATGCGTTCGTGCAGTTTTTCTTCCATGTGCAGCAAGCGGTCCGCTTCGGTTTGCAGAATCTGGTTGACCGGTATGCCCGTCCATTGGGCAACTACTTCTGCGATATCGTTTTCATCCACCACTTCGTCCAGCTTATGTTCGCTTTCCCATTTATCGCGTTTCGTGTTGAACTCTGATTCCAGCTTCAAACGCTCCGCTTTTTTGCGAGCAGCGGTTTCATAATCTCTTTCTACACCTGCCTGTTCTTCTTCCAACAAAATTTTATCCACCTTATTCTTCAATGCTTTAAGGTCGGGTGGAAGCGAATACAGAGCGACCCGCAGTTTGGCGGCTGCTTCATCCATGAGGTCGATAGCTTTATCGGGTAAGAAGCGATCCGTCACATAACGAGCTGATAACTTTGCTGCACTTACCAATGCCTGGTCGGTGAAATGGACCTTATGATGTGCTTCGTAACGGTCACGCAGCCCCTGCAGCATGGAGATGGTATCTTCTATTGAAGGTTCTTCCACATAGACCGGTGCAAACCGTCTTTCCAGTGCTGCGTCCTTTTCAATATATTTTTGATACTCGTTCAAGGTCGTGGCGCCTACGCATTGGAGCTCTCCGCGCGAAAGAGCCGGTTTCAACATATTGGATGCATCCATGGCACCCTGTGCAGCACCAGCACCTACGACCGTATGAAGTTCATCAATAAATAGGATGATCTCACCCGAAGAACGTTGGATCTCCTCCAAGGATGCTTTCAAGCGTTCTTCAAACTCACCTCGAAAACGCGAACCGGCGATCATGGCTCCCAAATCCAAAGAGATCACCTTCTTCCCAATCAGGATTTCCGGGACGTCATGGCTGGCAATCTTTTGTGCCAGCCCTTCGACAATAGCAGTCTTACCAACACCGGCTTCACCAATCAGAACCGGATTGTTCTTTGAACGCCGTGAAAGCACCTGGATCACACGCAGGATTTCTTTATCCCGGCCAATAACCGGGTCGAGTTTATTCTCATCTGCCAGCTGAGTGAGGTCACGAGAGTATTTTTCGAGAGTGCGGTAACGTGTTTCAGCTTTCCGGTCGGTCACTTTCTGACCGCCACGCAGTTGATTGATTGCATCCAAAACACGTTCTTTGGTCACACCATTTTCTTTTAATAAACGTGAGGAGGGTGTATCCTTTTCTTCCATAATCGCCAGAAAGAGATGTTCTGTAGAAATATATTCATCATTCAGCTTTGTTGCTTCTTGATTGGCAACCTCAATGATGCGCTTGACGCGTGGAGTAATGAAAATCTGTCCGGCACCACCCCCAAAAATACTGGCTTTAGGACTTTCTCGAAGCAGTTGGTCCAGCTTATCTTTTAACATGCTGGAATCAACTGACATGATCTCCAACAGTTGTCCAACCACACCCTGTTGTTGTTCAATTAACGCTAAAAGAATATGTTCTGTATCAATCTGATTGTGCCCATACCGTTGAATGATCTCCGCGGCTTTTTGTGCAGCTTCTTGAGCACGCTCAGTAAATCGGTCAAATCGCATCATAGTACTTGTCTCCTATGTTAATCGGCATTATAACATTTGCTAATAGAATCATAAACCAAAGCCATAAAAAGAATATAAGAAAAATCTATTGATAGAATAAAAGAAAAATCCATGTTAAATAAATCCATACGTCCCATCAATGTCACTACTGATTTAAAAGGAATTGCTAATTTACTGTACATTTGTTTTTCGAATTCCATGGATGAGGATGGAGAACGCTATATTGATTATTTGCGCAGATTCTCGCAAGCTCTGCTGTTCACGAGAATGGCGCAGCGCAAGCCGGAAAAGTACGCTCTTCCTGGGGAGGGATTTATTTACGAGGACAATGGCAAACTTATTGGAAACATCACCCTTTCGACCATCAAAATTCATGATGAAACCGTTTATCTTATTTCCAATGTTGCTGTACTGCCCGAGTATCGCGGAAAGGGGATTGCAAAATCGCTTACTCGGACTGCGTTACAGTATATTGAAAGTAAAGGAGTAAAGCAAATCTGGCTGCAGGTGAAACGTGATAATCAGCCTGCTATCGATTTGTATGATCAGTTTAGCTTCCAAACATTCATGACCCGCACTACTTGGATTAGAAAAAGAACAAGCCTTTTCCTAATTGAAAACAAAATCCCCTCCATTCGAAAAAGAAAGAAAAGTGAATGGGAAACTCAAAAAAGATTGTTGGAAAGAACATATCCGGATGAATTGACTACTACCTATGGCTTTGAAATTGCTTCCTTCCAACCCATCCTAAAAAATGTAGTTAAAGGTATTCTCAAGGACAAGATCACTTCGCATTGGGTTTCGGAAATAGATGGTTTTTGTGGATTTGTCAGCTATGACATCTTCCCGACCCAATCTTATACTAATCTTTGGGTAGCTGCTCCTGAAGAGATGGAAAAGACATTCCTTAAAATTCTTATTCCTGCAGCTCAAAAGCGGATAGGGAATGAGGTTCGCGTGAATTACCCGGAAGAGCAGTGTGCAGATTGTTTCAGGGAGCTTGGAATGCAGGAATTAAACACCCTTATCTGGAAACGGAAATATATTGCTTAATTTCCGAACCAGATTAAAACTATATGGAATTCATTCCCCAAAACTCATAATGCCAAGATATTTCAAGAGCGTCTCTTTTTGAACTTCACTCAAGGTTTTAATATCCAGGATGTGTTCCCCCGAATATAAAGCACCACGCTCATCTGTGAAATTACCCCAACCAGCTGCTCTTAGTAGCACCCAAGGAGAAATTCCCAATTCTTCTGCTGCATCGTAGGCTGCATTGATAAAATCTTGATGTGTTTTGGCCTGCATTAATGTTAATTGAGATTCCTTTTCGAGGGTAAGATCCAGCGTTGGTGTCACCTCCACCGTTTCAACTTGTTCTACAACTGCATTTTCTCCAATGTCGTATCCGTAGACCATATTGCTGGCAGCGTCACTTACCCACATGGTTCCATCATCAGCGAATTCAATATCAACAGGCATTGTGATCGTATCATCCAATAATCCGCGTATATCCCAGGCGTGCAGAAGTTCTCCGGAGGGAGAATATTCGAGAATCAGCGAACCTTCGGGATCTGTGACGAATACATTCCTTTCCGCATTGACGGCAATGAAGGGTTTGTTGTTCGTAGATTCACCATACCATCCTTCTACATCCCAACTCATTAAAGGAGTGGAAGTATTTAATTCCAAATCAGGGACGATCACTTGGACTCTTGTATTCCATGTATCTGCAATATAAAGGTTATTGTTTTCATCAAGTGCGATACCCACAGGTTCATCGTATTGGCCGAAATTCGAACCACCGGTCCCAAATTGTGCAACGAAATTATCATTCTTGTCGAAGACAACGATCCTTTTATTGCCTGTGTCTGTGAAATAAACATTCCCATCAGCATCTACCGTGATGCCCCGCGGTCCCCAATAACCCAGGGGTGTATTATCTTGCGCAAAATAACCCCAGGTTGATACGAACTGTCCATCCGCCGTGAATTTTTGAATGCGGTGATTCCAGGTATCCGCAACATAGATTGTTCCGTCGGGTGAAACTGCTACATCCCAGGGTTCATAGAAAGTACCACCTGGCGCGTTGGTATCTGCAATACTGCCAAAACTACCCCATGCATCCAGAAGGATACCGCTGGTAGAGAAATGTTTAATCTGATTATTCTTCGAATCTGCCACATAGATTGAACCATCCGGCGCAATATCAATACCACGTGGTTCATTGAGTGTCTCATCTCCTCCAATGAATTGGGTTGGGGATATTGTTGTGGTGATCGCGGCCAATACATCACCGGCTGGATTTTGAGTAAGGGTATCCTCGGATACAAATTCCCACATTTGTTCGGCGATATCCTTGCGAATATACATGCGCATTTTTTGACTGGGTGACCAGGTTGATACATCAAGGAAACTATTCTTATTCAGTTCTGCGTACAGAGAATAATCACGCGAGTACCAGATGTTGAAGAGTGCCTGGCGCATATTGGCAGATTTTAAAGCACCTGTAATGCGATCCAGGGTAAGGTTGAAATAGTCCTGGTTGGGCCACCACAGGCGAAAATATTCAAAGGTATAGTAATCCTTGCGTGTGATCGGTTCAACGCTGTCGTAATTCGCTTGGCCCGCCAGGATAATGGGTACATCTGCAAGGCTGCGCGTGGGATTTTCCAAATAAGCGATGCGATTCGGATAATGCCTGAAATACCACCAGAATGGATACAGAGAGTCATTGTCATACGCTACCTGGAGATTTAATCCACCGGTTAGGCGGCGGGAAATCTTCTCTACCTGTTCCAAAATCTCTTTAGGTCCGGGAGCGCCATGCGCATAGACAAGGTATTCGGTGGGGTAATCATCATTAACAAATGAAGCGCGCAGCGCTGATTGACCGGTGATACCTCCCAGAAGGATAAAAAGTGCAATGATGAACACCTTGGATTTTAATGTTTTTGGCCAATCCTTTAAACAAAAACGATGCAAACTTATCAGGCCAATTAGCACAATACCACGAAAGAGAAAAGAATAGGTTTGCTGCAATTGCTCCTGCGTTTTCCCCTGAAAGGGTGGGGTATTTCCCAGCAGTGATATTAATATACTGAAGAAATCGATCACGATTAAAAGACTGATCAGAATTCCAATTGTCTTTTCACGCGCTGATTTTTCTTTCCAAGCGATGGAATCGATATACTCTCCCAAGCCTTTGCCAGCCAGTAGTAAGAACGGAACTGCGATTTGAAGAGTAAGCCAGGGCATTTTTTCACCAGCAACGGTAAAAGCAATGAGGCTGGCAATACCCAAGAAGAGCAGCAGCGTGATTATAGAAAGGTTGTTTTTAATATTTGGTTTTTCGGAAGAATCGGGCAGTTCTTTATTCTCAATATCCTTATGATCCGCTGATGCATCTGGAGTGGATCTCTTCTTGAAAACTGTAATAACGATCGCTAACAGGGAGCCAGCTATTGCTAAAAATTCATAAAACGGCATCTGCAGCAGGGCATAATAATAAATTGGCTGATTTCCCCGATTGACATCCTGTTGGGAAAGCCAATACCCCAGCGAACCAACAGTCCCGGTCAGCGCACCTTTCATATTTGTCAGGAAGGTTGTATAAAAAATGAAAAAGATGAAATAAAAAAGAACAGCAGCTTTCCACCAATACGCTCGCTTCCAGGTGAAGCCGAGGATAATGGAGATAGAAGCAAGATAAAGGATGTAAATGAAGTCGAGCAATGTACTGGTTGCGCTTGTATATGCAATTGGGTCATACCCGCAGAACCTGACCGGAAAAGCAGCGAGTAATGGAAGGACAAGTGTTGTGATCAATATAAATATGTTAAAAGCCGGAGAAGCGGAAAGAAGATCCCAACGCAGTGATTTTCGGATAAAAAGAATCACGAGAATTCCGGCCAGCAGTGGAATCAAACCGGGTAGCAGTACTTTGATGGATTCACTGATGTAATAAACCTGCAGCCTGAATGTTTGCGTTTCAGTGTTTTGCAGAACAAGCGCGTTGCTGTCAATGGCTGTCAGGTCGGTCTGTCGGAATATTAAAACTGATCCGATAAGTGATCCTCCGATCAGAATGATGAGTAGAATGCTCAATAGAAAAACTCGAAATTGAATGATCTTCGAATGAATGATCTCAGCCAGCATTTTAACAAAGAAAAAGATCATCAAGATCGCAGTATGGATATAGGCGGTTTCTTTGGAAGTAAAGTACAGAGAAAGCGTTGCGGTTAGCAGATAGAGGGAGAAATTATCTCGCTTATCAAAGTAGCGAATCACGGCATAGAGAATGACCACCAGGAATAAACCAACGAACGCTTCATTTCTGGCATATCTTCCATAGAATAAAAGGTAAGGAGAGATCAAGAATAGGATTGCGCTGATGGTGGCTCCTGTCTTTCCGAAATATTTCCGGAAAGCAAATAACAGGAACACAATGGTTGCAACACTTGCCAGCGCATGCGGGATGCGAGAGCTGAAATCACTATCTCCAAAAAGGAAATACGATAAAGCGATCAGATGAAATTGTAAGGGTCCGTGTGAAACTGGATTGTGTTCATAACCGGCACCCGTATAAAGGTCATAAGATGGGACAACATGGTTTACTTCGTCATGGCTCATCACGCGATCTCCGAGATTTACGAACCTGGAGAGAACTGCTGCAATGATGATCAGAATGATAAGGACAGAAAACCATGAAAACTTTCCGAAAACATTTTTTAAAGAGATTTCAGGTTTTGTATTCATATTGTTCATCGAATCCCTCTTGTTTTTCTCTATTCTATCCAATAATTATAATTCCAAGGGAAATTACCCGGAATTGGCCAAAACAGATCGTGAAAACCGCTTGACCAATATTTTATAAATTGATACAATATTTGTTTGCCATAGATTTGGCTTCATAATGTATTTAAATTGATCACCAAGCAGGAGAGATACATGGGTCTTGAAATGCCTGAAAAGAATTATTCGCGAATTCCGAAAGTTCTTGATTTACCTAATTTAATCCAAGTACAAAAAGAGTCATTTGATAGATTACTTGATGAAGGTCTCGTTGATCTCTTTGATGAAATTTCACCGATCGAATCATATAACGGTGGGGTGAAATTATATTTCCCCGGTAAATCGGATATCAGCAAAGAATGGGGATTGAAATATTGGTTTGAAGATCCTAAAAATTCCATAGATGAGTGTGTGGAAAAGGACCTGACTTTCTCCAGCCCGCTGTATGTCAAAGTGCTTCTGGCTGGTTCTGAAGTTTCAGAGCCAATTGTGGAAGATATCTATCTTGGTGAATTCCCAATGATGACTGATAAAGGCACTTTTATCATCAATGGTACAGAACGGGTTGTTGTGTCTCAACTGATTCGTTCGCCCGGTGTTTATTTTGATGCTCCCATCAATCGTGCAACCGGTAAGCGTTTGGCTACTGCCAAACTGATCCCTGACCGCGGCGCGTGGATGGAATTTGAAACACGTAAAAATGATTACATCATTTTGAAATTTAACCGCAAACGCACAGTGCCTATCACAATTTTCCTGCGCGCGCTGGCTGCTGTTGATGACGGTTTAGAGGAATCACCTTTGAAGTATGGCACTGATGAGGAATTGGTTTCTTTGTTCAGTGATATTGATACCGATCAGGATCGGCTCTTCATTCCGACTACCTTCCATCAAGAACCGGAATGGGATCTTTCTGGGAACAAAACTATCTCTGAATTGGCTCTTCTGGAGTTCTTCAGACGGATGCGACCAGGAGACCCGGCAACGATTGAAAATGCCAAGGAATTCCTGGAAGAACAGCTTTTTGATCAACGCCATTATGATCTGGAAAATGTTGGCCGCTATAAACTGAATCAAAAATTGGATATCAAAAATTATGTGTCGATCAATCATCGCACCATAACCAAGTGGGATATTGTTTATTTGATCCGCCGCATGATTAAGATCAATAATGAGATTGAAGATAAAGATGATATTGACCATCTTGGAAACCGCCGTGTAAAAACTGTTGGTGAATTGATCCAGAATAAATTACGGATCGGAATGCGCAGGATGGAAAGAGTCATCAAAGAAAGAATGTCCATTCGCGAACAGGACAAAGTTGACCCCAAGAACCTGATTAACATTCGTCCATTGGTTGCGGCACTGCGCGAATTCTTCGGTTCCAGCCAGCTTTCTCAATTCATGGATCAGACGAATCCGCTGGCGGAATTGCGCCATAAACGCACGCTTTCGGCTCTTGGCCCGGGTGGCTTGCGACGTGAACGCGCCGGATTTGACGTGCGGGATGTTCACCATTCTCATTACGGAAGGATTTGCCCCATTGAGACACCAGAAGGTCCAAATATTGGTTTGATCGGGCGTCTGGCTTCGTATGCAACTGTGAACCAGTATGGATTCATTGAAACCCCTTACCGAAGGGTGATTTCTGAAATGAAGGCGGATGATCCTCGACTGCTGGGAAAAGAAGTTACAGATTCCATTCGCAATCCAAAGAATGAGGAAATCATTATTCGGAAGGGAACCAGGATCAAGGAAGAACATTTAGACGAATTGAAGAAAATTAAAAAGGAATTGAATACAATTCCTGTGCAAAGCTTTGTTTCTGACGAAATTGAATATCTTCCAGCGGATGTGGAAGATAAGTTCATCATCGCACAGGCAAACACACGATTAAATGAATACAATGAATTCGTAAAGGATCGTATTTCATGCCGCTACCACTCTGATTTCATCTTTTCATCACCTGAAAAGATTCAATTCATGGATGTAGCCCCGAACCAGATTGTAGGTATCAGCGCTGCGTTGATCCCATTTTTGGAACATGACGATGCAAACCGCGCGTTAATGGGATCCAATATGCAGGCGCAAGCTGTTCCATTGTTAAAACCGGATTTACCCCGTGTTTCAACAGGCATGGAATGGTATGCAGCAAAAGATTCCGGACAGGTATTGATGGCCGAAGAAGATGGTGATGTTGTTTCTGTTACCGGGAAAAAAGTTGTGGTTCGCTCGGAAAAAGGACTTCATGAATATTTCCTAAAGAAATATCAACGGTCAAATCAAAGCACCTGTATTGATCAGCGCCCACTGGTTGTAAAAGGGCAGCACGTTCAAAAAGGCGAGATTCTGGCAGATTCTTCTTCGACCGTTGAAGGAGAATTGGCACTCGGTCAAAATGCAGTCGTGGCCTTTGTTTCATGGGAAGGTGGGAACTACGAAGATGCCATTCTAATATCTGAAAGAATGGTGCAGCAAGATAAATTTACTTCTATTCATATTGAAAAATATGAACTTGAAGCAAGAGACACCAAATTAGGTCCTGAAGAGATTACCAGAGATATTCCCAATGTTGGAGACGATGCGATCAAAGATCTGGATGAAAACGGTATTGTTCGTATCGGCGCAGAAGTAGGTCCGGGTGATATTCTGGTTGGAAAGATTACACCCAAAGGTGAAAAAGAACTCACCCCCGAAGAGCGTTTACTGCGCGCGATCTTCGGAGAAAAATCTCGCGATGTGCGTGATACTTCTTTACGAATGCCGCATGGCGAACGAGGAAAAGTGGTGGAAGTCAAGATCTTCACTCGCAAAGAAAACAGCGATTTACCCGCGGGCGTAGATAAAATGGTTCGTGTTTCAGTCGCTCAATTAAGAAAACTCACCGCTGGAGATAAAATGGCCGGCCGTCATGGGAACAAGGGTGTAGTTTCCAAGGTTGTGCCAGTTGAGGATATGCCTTTCCTGGAAGACGGCCAACCGGTCGATATCATTTTGAATCCGCTGGGTGTTCCTGGGCGTATGAATATTGGCCAGGTACTGGAAACTCATCTGGGCTGGGCTTCTCTAAAACTAGGTTTTCGTGCGCTCACGCCAGTCTTTGATGGGGCGGATGAGTTTGAAATTGAAGCCGAGCTTGCCCGTGCCTGGCTGATGGATGTAGCTTGGAATGAAATTGGAGAAAAAGCCTGGGCATGGGTGAAAGAGCAAGAGTATTCCCCCGAGATGTTGCAGGATGGTGATGAAGTTCGCCTTCTCTATATTGAACAATGGTTGAATAAGAAAGACTTTGATATTTATCAAATTAAAACTGATCCCATCGCTGCACGAAAGATTGTCTTTGCAGAATGGTTAAGAGAAAAGGGATATGCCCCCGAATCCATTCTAGCGTTTGACGATAATGAAATT
>LDZU01009889.1_pt1 | contig 20298 bp, 15 predicted proteins | sample 615531 | NCBI WGS metagenome assembly LDZU01 (sample SAMN03408293, study PRJNA278302) | terrestrial metagenome | isolation source: oil reservoir sample SB2 | place: USA: Alaska, North Slope, Schrader Bluff formation | collected 2011-09 | reverse complement strand
AACCACCCCGTTAACCTGGTCCGGATTCTATGAATTCGAATCCTGTTTTTTATCAAAGACCGGCCTCTGGCAGCCTTCGGTTTACGAAGCCTTAAACACCCTTCTGGAGGCTTATCCCGGAATTGTACTGCCTGAAGAAAGCTATCATGATCTTGAGGACGGACAACTCGCCGCCCGTTGGACCCAAACCGTGGGGCGTTTAGACCCGGGATTTTCTGTGTACCGGAGAAAACCACGCAATCCATCTGTGCATTTTACATGCGATCCTTTGAGCTCCCGGGGCCCGGCAGGAACAATCACCCTTCTCATCAATCCCGTAACCGTTATCAGTATGGAATCCAGTTTGGGGAAAACTGAAGCTTCGGGGAAAAGCCGCCCGGTATATCATTTCCGATACAGAAGGAAACAAGCCGTATATCCAAAATTCGAAATGGTCTCTATTGGCAGACGGTGACATAAACCTTCCCATTCATCACCTCAATCTGAATATTCGGTATCAGAAAGACCTTACTCCAGAGGAGAAAAAAACCTGTGTTATACGGTTTTGTCTTGTTACGGATGGAATATCTGTTTAAACAGCGATTTCAGAATAGTACACTTCCATATATTTATTTGAATGTCTGCCCGATGAATAGAAGGGGCCGGGAAGTTTACAAGGTAAGGATATCGGTAATATGGATAAAATTTGAAGTGTATGGGGTAAAGAGAAGTAATTCCTGTGAGTTTTAAGCATAGTATATCGAAGAAAAAATGTCTTTTGAGATAATACCTGGATTCTTAAAGCAATGTGGGAGTGATTTCGATTGATTATAATATATGAAAATTCCTATCTGTTTGACTCCCCGGGGAAAAAATAACACCGTGCACATAAAAAAAGCAAGTTTATATTGCTCTTCATATATTAATTTAAATTGTTCAGAGACACCCCTTCTCCTCTTTCCATTTTCCCCCTGATCACATAACTTCCAATTGAAACAAAACCCAGGAAACGTGATGCCCGGTAAGCCAACCATTTCATATCCCTGCACCTGGACCTTCCGTATCATCGGAAAGAATCCATCCGTGATCAAACATGCTGTGTCTTCACTTATCCCAAATATGGATTCCTATTCGTTGAAACCAGGGAATATTAGTAAAAAAGGAAATTATGTCAGCTGGCATCTGACTCTTGTCGTTTTATCAGAAGATCAAAAAAATGCATATAAACAAAATCTGCTGAAGCAGCCCGGTATCCATATCATTCTTTGAATAAAGTATGACCCTACTATTCGAATTACAATATATAGTAAATATAAATTAATGTTGATACAATGGCGTGATTTTCGTATACTTTCCCATGATGCGAAAACACCATTTTTTCTTTCTCTTTTTTTGGTTACTTCCCGTTTCTCTGTACGGTGTGGAATTTTTTTCCCATGTAATGGGCCGGAGTGGTCTTGCGTGGCTTGATATCACCCTGTTCACCGACTCTATCCATGTGTCTTCACCCAATACATGCGTCATACGGGGTTATCATAACTCGTTCATCAAGGAAGGGGGCTTTCATTACCTGCACAAAAAGAGAAAATCCACTATCGGGCTGGACTGTTCCTTTCAGTTTCATGAGTTGCTGGTTTCTCGGGAATTTGATCTTCAGATGACTCGGCATCTCACCCCCCATCTGACCGGTTTTGTATCTATAAACTGGACACGGGCATCTCCGGCTGAATCAAGAACTGTTCATGAATTTTCGCTTTCGTGGAGGCTGATCATGCAACCTCTCCCGGAATTTTATACCAGCCTTGGCTACGATTTCCTGCCGGGTTTATCTCTCCCCCAAGAGAGTCCCACCCTCAATTCGCCGGCATGGTTCGGGACAATTGGACTGCGCTTGCTGACCGATGTGTACCTGACTACCGGTGTATTTTGTCGGGATGGTTTCCCGCCGGATTGGGGCTGGGGAGCATCGTTCAAGCCCGGACCTTTCACGGCATGGAATGCTGCCTGGTTTAGCCTGAGTCGTGCCTTTCATGCTTCCTTTTCACTTTTTTACCGTTCCTGGAGTTTTCAATGGCAATGCCGCTGGCATCCCTTTGTCGGTTTATGTTATGGGTCCTCTGTGTGCCGGGAATTCTGAACCTGCTTTATGCCGATACATCCCTGCTTTTCAGAGAAGATTCGGAATTTCTTCAACTGACTCTGGATTCCGTAGCAACGGGAAGTATCCGCTTTCAAATCCGCACGGGTAGTGACTATCCCTATTCTCACCGGGCAAATATCACACTAACGCCTTCATTCTCTTTCAGAACCTTCGGACAGGCCGGCTTTGAGAAAGGCCAAAATGCCTGCTCTATGCATTTTAAAACCAAAAAAATATCACTGGGTGGCGGACCGGTTTTGATTTCCCACGCCCGGGGATGGATTGTGGGCAAAGCCACAGCCCGCAGATCCCTGTATCCGGGAAACACGGAACTTAAACAATCGATAGCCCTTCGTAAAGGACCCTATACCTATTCCCCCTTTTCAGGATATGCGTCCCTGGATCTGCAAAAACTGTCTGCAACACTCATTCTCAGTGAAGAGGGTTTTGGTGCTTCCCTTGAAGTCCGATATCCAAACTATGCTGTAGCTCTGTATCAAAGCCCGGACCAATGGCAGGAAAGCATGGTCCAGGTCTGCGGAGAGCGTTTTCTGGCACAATCAAATATCTCGTATCGCTGGCACAATAAGGAATGGGGACATGCCTGTGGAAATCTGACGATCAAAGGAAATCGAACCCGTTTTATCTTTCTGGCCTACACAACATCAAACTGTTTTAATCCCCTTTATGGTAAACATCCCTGGTTTGGCGGCAACAAAGCGGGTTGCACAGGAGCCGGATGGGGTCTTTCTATCAGCCTCCGCAAAGGGCACTCACTCAAGACATCCTTAATACAACAAACCAGGGGTGACGGCTATGACAGAAAAACCGAACTGTACCTTTCATCTCATTTTGGAAACATGAAATCCGAGACACTCATGTATTTGATTTCTGAACATACGATTTGTGAATCCTCTACTATTCCGGCCTATCTTACCTGTATCAAAAACCATCACTTTACGTTTAAACAAGCCTTTTATTTGTCAATTACACCCTGGGTAGAATTACAAAACGTCTGGCTGATATCTACAGATTTCCATCAACCGGCATCCGCTGGTATTTTTCTGGTGAGTCTGAAGCACAACGAAGCTACTTTGAAAATTCAATTCAGTCAGATAATGGGGGGCAGTTCAGATTTGTGGTATACCCGGCTTTATTGTGGCAGTCAGCCAGTGATCCAAAAAGCCGGAAAAGAAAATCTTTCGACTCTGGATATCACTTATGTTTATCCTGTTCAATCCGTGAGAACAAGCCTTGGATTTTCGATGAGCCGTGAGGATATTCGGGGTGTTGTCCAATTGCAAATTGCTTTGGATTCCACGAACCGGTAAATTATGTAGATATGGTAAAAAAATGGCAATACACATTCCTGCTTGCATTTATTTTTCCTGTCCTTTTACAGGGAAGAACCACTGTCAATGTCAAACAAACCAACCTGGACCCGGGTGTTGAAATACCCGTACATGAACTGTACGGATATCCTTGGATTTCCGCCTCAGAATTTCTGCTTAACCTAAGTGAAGATCCCTTGTCAGACACAACAAGCCGGGCAGCCCACGGTCGTCTGGGCGGACACATGGTAACAATCCACGGTGGAAGTGCCTTTATTCACCTGGATGTCAGTACTTATCACCTCCCGGCTCCGGTCGAACGTTACGGACATGAACTTTTGGTACCGCTTTACGAGTGGATCCGATTTCTCCATACCCGTATCTATCCGGATCTGACGTTTTCTCCTGAAAGACGAACTCTGATTCTCGAGCCCGAATCTTACAGCATACGGGATATTGTCATCCAGAATTTTAAGAACGGTTCCACACTTCGCATTGAAACCACCCGGCTCTTTCAGGAACAGGACATCAACATCTGGGAGGGACGCAATGGTTGGCTTTACTGCACCATCTATGGGGCAACGGGAGACACCATCCAGCTTAACAGGACTTACGATTCCGGTATTCTTCGCGGTATCATCCCCATTCAATCCGGTGAAACATTTCAGCTTTCTATCCGCCTTCGGAATGCCATATCAGGATATGATTTCTACATTGATCCCGAAACCCGGAGTATCCATATCAATTTGAGAAAACCATCCTCACTAACAGCATCTGAACGGACTCTGGAAGCATCTGAAAAATGGCTTATCGACACCATTGTTCTGGATGCGGGTCATGGAGGAAGGGATCCGGGCGCCCTGGGAGCGGACGGCACCCGGGAAAAAGATATTACCTTGGACATAACCCTCCGCCTGGGTCGTATGCTAGAACGGGAGCTGGGCACCCATGTGGTTTACACCCGAAAAACCGATGTGTTCATTCCACTGCATCAGCGGCCTAAAATAGCCAACAACGCCAACGGAAAGCTTTTTATCAGTATTCATTGTAATAGTCATGACAACCGGCGGGTGAGTGGCAGCGAAACCTTTTTGCTGGCACCCCGGCTGACAGAAGAGGCGATAAAAATCGCCGAAACAGAGAACCAGGTGATCCGTCTGGAAGAAAACCAGGAAATCTATGAAAAAATTACCAACGAACAATATATCCTGGCGGCCATGGCTCAAAGTGCTTTTGTGAAAGAGAGTGAAGATCTGGCGGCCCTGGTGGAAAAAAACTATATCCGTAATCTGAAAACAACATCCCGCGGTGTGAAACAGGCCGGATTCTATGTGCTACTGGGAGCTTCCATGCCTAGTATTCTGACTGAAGTCAGCTTTATTTCTAATAAAACAGATCTGCAAAAACTTAAGCGGGCTTCTTACCGGCAGAAAGTTGCCGAATCTCTCTTCCAGGCCATCAAGGATTTTAAAGAAAAACATGAAAAAGACATTCCCAACCACTGATCTTGCCACATTGCCGGTGGGAATTTTCGACAGCGGCCTGGGCGGGCTTACTGTATACCGTCAAATTCGCTCTCTGCTACCATCAGAAAACATTGTTTATCTCGGAGATACGGCGCGGGTTCCTTATGGATCCAAAAGTACCGATACGATCCGAGATTTTGCCACACAAATTACACGGTTTTTATTGGATCAACCTGTCAAAGCCATTGTTATTGCCTGTAATACGGCATCGAGTCTTGCCCTGGATATCGTTCGTTCTCTGACAGATCTTCCCGTGGTCAATGTCATTGATCCCGGTGTTCAGGAAGCTGTGAATATAACTCAAAACGGACATATCGCCGTCATTGGAACAACGGCAACCATTGAAAGCGGTGCCTATGCAGCACGGGTCCAGGCAATGAATCCGGATATTCAGATTCATGGCGTAGCCTGTCCCCTCTTTGTCCCACTGGTGGAAGAGGGGTGGGAAGATCATCCTGTGACCCGGCAGATTGCCCTGGAATATTTAGATCCTTTGGTTCATCAGAATATTGACACCCTGATCCTGGGTTGTACCCATTATCCCATTCTGAAGCCTGCTTTGAAAAAGATTCTTCCTTCTTATGTTACCATCGTGGATTCATCCCGGGTGGTTGCCCGGACACTCAAAGAAGCTTTGACTTATCACAAGGCGTTAAATCCACTGGGAAGCCCGGGTACAGATCTTTTTTATGTTACCGATTTCCCCCGGAAATTTAAGGTAATCAGCAGTCGTTTTCTGGGGCATGAACCAGACCATGTCCAAAAAATACCCATTGAAACCCTGAACGGGTATTCCCTCCGAAAAGAATGAAAGACTATTTAAACGAGCTGTACTCCCGGCTGGGCGGCCAGATGAAGCTGGGACTGGAGCGCACCCTGGAATTTATGGAATGGCTTCAACATCCCGAACGGGCATTCCCTGCAATCCATGTGGCCGGAACAAACGGCAAGGGGTCTGTTGTGGCTTTAAGTGAAGCGATTTTACGCCATAGCAGTTATCTGACTGGTCGTTTTACATCCCCCCATCTTGTCCATTTTAACGAGCGAATACGGATCAATGGTCATTCTGTATCTGAGGACCGAATCGAAACATTGATTAATCAATGGCGCCCCTGGCTAGACTCTCATGACATTTCCTTTTTTGAAATCACCACAGGGCTGGCCTTTTACCTTTTCCGTGAGGCCGCTGTCAATGCCGCTGTTGTGGAAACCGGGCTGGGCGGCCGGCTGGATTCCACCAATGTCCTCAACCCCAGGGTCACCGTTATCACATCCATAAACCGGGATCATACCCGGATTCTGGGGGACACCCTGGATGTGATCGCCGCTGAAAAGGCGGGTATTATTAAAGATGCAACTCCGCTTGTGACCTGTCATCACGATCCACTCGTTATGGCGGTACTGGAAGATAAAGCCAAAGAAAAAAAGGCACCCCTTCATATAACACAGCCGGAAGACTATATCCGGGATGTCAGGCTGAAACCAAGGGGTATGTCTCTATGCCTGCAAGGGACCGGGGAGTGGGTAGATACTCCATTGGCGGGTTTTCATCAACTGGAAAACTTTGCCCTGGCTATTAAAGCCTGTGAAATTTTTACGGAAGGTGTTTTGACGTTATCCGCTATCATAAAGGGACTTACAACAGTCCGCTGGAAGGGGCGGTTTGAACTGTTATCTGAAAAACCACTGGTTTACTACGACGTGGCCCACAATCCGGCCGGGGTGCACTGCTTAAAAGAACTTGTCCTGAATCTTTACCCAAATAAACCGCTAACCCTTGTCATCGGTATGCTGGGAGATAAAGAAACCCAAGAAATTGTAGATATCCTTCTTCCCCATGCCCATGCCTGTTATCTTTCCCCCGTCCATTCACACAGGAGCATGACACCTGAAGCCCTGGATGAACTTGCTGCCGTCCGACAGGGAACCTGTGTTGCGTCTTCGGTACAGCATGCCATACAGAAAGCCCTTGAAAACTCTCCGGATGACGGATTGATCCTCATCTATGGAAGTCACTATATCGCTCCTGAGGTGTATCAGACATTCTCCGGTGCGTCAGACCCGGAAAGCCAGTGAACCCATAGGATCCCAGGGTTTTAAAACTACCGGCTTTTGTTCTGCGGCTTTACGCAATTCCGGGCTTAAATATTTCTTATGGATTACTACCTGATACGTGTATTCATCAAACCAACTATCCGTCATGATAAAAAATCCGTCTTTCCCAGATTTTTCACTCCAACTGTTTTCAACCTTCCAGCGCACCGGCATATCCTTGACACAATGAACACCGGTAAAAACCATGGCGTGGGTCAGCATACTCTCGCCGTAATCCAGACGCCCGCCCTTATCAAGATCAAAGGATGTATCAAGGGCCTCTTCATAGAGGTAGAGATCTGTCGCCATAATCCCACTTTCCCGGTCCGATAACTGACCTACATCACACCCAAACCAAACCGGTTCCCCGGCTTTCAACTGGGTAAGCGTAAGGGATTTCAGGGTTTGAATGTCTACATTCAGGTATTTTACAGGCTGCCCCTCCAAAACATTTCCCAGAAATTGAACCGTATACGTTTTCATAAAGGGTTTATCCTTGGTCGGTGCATGAATGATACTGATATATTCTGCCGGCTTATTTTCCAGGTATTTCTCATAAAATGCCATGGGGGTCAAATTGCGGTCTTCGTGATAATGTTTGTCATCATCCCGGTATACAAAATCAAAGGTTTCCGGTGGGTTCCCCAAAAAGGAGACCAGCATATCATATATTTTTTCAAGGAATTTTTCTTTTTCTTTCCGGAGATCCTCCTCACCGGATCCCTGGGCTGCCATTTTTCGTAGCCTAGAGGCTGAAGCCCTGAGTTTGAGCGTGAGAAGTTGATTCATCCGGTGCGTATTGCTGCTGTGAAAAGTTTCTGGCATCACCTGTTTGGGAACAATCCCGTATTTTTCCACCAAGCCGGCAAACATATCCCACTGGCCGCCATCCTGAACCGGATCCCGCATCAGCCACATCACAATCCGGCTGTCTGTAGCGTCATGCCGGGTTTCTATGATGTTTTCCAGAAAAAAATTGGATTTTTCAAATTTGTCCCAAAACATGGGATAACTTTGGGAGAGTTCAAAATCCTTTACATTAATCTTTTGGGCTATTGAATAACGGAAGGTGTTCAGAGCAGCAAAAATCCAGCAACGGCCGCTTTTCTCTTGGTTGGTGATTTTCCCAGTGGGAATTTCATGTGAGAATGCAAAAACATTCTCTACCAGGGAATCATGGCTTAGTACCGTTTTATCCATGCCGTTTTGAATGATGCTGTTCCTGAGAACATATTTGGGGGAATTGTCCGCTAAATTTTCCCGGCATTGGGAGAGAAATTGGGGCGTCATGTGTTTTTTTGTCAAGTGTATTACCTTTCTAAAAATGTGTGAATGACGGGTATCACCTTGTCTATTTCCGGTGTGATACCCAAATGTCCATATTTATTATCCAGAATGAACGTTTCTGCGTTCAACTGCTCTGCGAGATCCAGGGCCGGCTGTGGCATAACCAGATGATCCTGAAGGTTCACGATGATCAGAAGGTCTGCGATGGCTTGAGAAATAGCTTCATCATACCCATTTTCAAAAGATTGGCCTATATTGTGGCTGACCATGGCTTTTAGCTGGCATTCCCAGTTATAACTGTTAAAAATCCGACCAGGGGATTGCTCAAACTTTGTCAAATAATTTTCAAAATTCTCCACAGGAATCTCAGTCACCAGGTATTCAGGGGTCCGGGCCACCAGATCCTGAGACATATCCAGCAACATCATCAGGCGTTCTTCGGGAACCCCGTACCTCCGTGCTGTTTGAATCAACCGAAGCTGAAACTCTTTGTGAAGCAGGTCCCCGGATGTCATGCGGGGTGTGCTTACATAGGCAATCACTTTATCCATAAAAGAGGGATATGTTACCAACCACTCAAAAGCCTGCATGCCTCCCATGGAGCCACCCACTACAGCATATACATGATTCAGACGAAGTGTCTGGGTAAGCACCAGGTACTGGGCACGGACCATATCCAAAATCGTCAACTCCGGGAACAAGCTCTCTTTTTGTGTCATGCTTTTGGACGGCGAAGAAGAAATCCCATTGCCAAAGGCATCCATAATGATGATGGTAAAACGGGTGGTGTCAATATAGTTATACGTCCGGATCAGTCCTTCCACATGTTCCGACGTGCCTCCAAACCAAGTGGGAAATACGACAATCTCATTTTGATTCCGGGGAAAATCACCTACAATACGGTATCCCACACGGCAATTCTCAATAACATCACCGCCATAAAGCGGAAAATCGCCGATTTCGGCAAATTGCTGGGGAGATGCTCCCTGAAGCATGGAAACGCCGATAATGACAAGTATCAGCCATCTATATTTCATCATATATTCCTCCGGTGCTTACTTTACAGTTGCTGAAGCATAAAGTTATATTTTTCCAATTTCTTTTTCCATGCATTCTCTTTGCTGTTCCGTTTCAGAGCACCATGGTACAAAACCTTCAATTTATGGATCAATTCACGCAAAACAGCCGCCTTTTTATCCTTTGAAAGGTCAGGATTGTCAATAAGTATTTTTTCCAGGGCCAATACCCGGAAGCGATCCATTCCCCATACAGACCGGGAAAGCTGATCTGTGTGTCCTCCATATTTAATAATACCTGCTTCAGTCAGAAGCCCCACCGGTTCATGTAGTGAAATCCGAAGCCATAAATCATAATCTTCACAAACGGGAAGCGATTCATCAAAACCGCCGGTTTCCTCGAAAAGTCGCCTCTCAAAGAGAACAGCTGAGGGGCTTACCAGGCAACGTTTCAAGCTGGGAATAAAAATATCGCCATGTACTTTTGTATGTTTTTTCATAGGATTAACCCGTTTCCCCTGGCGGAACCAGATTTCCTGTGTTTGACAGATCCTGTATGACGGATTTTCCTTTAACCAGGATTCCTGGAGGGCCAGTTTATCCGGTAACCATTCATCATCACTATCCAACAGGGCAATCCAGTTCCCGGACGAAGCCCGGATCCCCCGGTTCCGTGCGGCTGAAACCCCCATATTTTCCTGACGCACAACCTGAATTACATCTCCATAATCCGCTAATATAGAAGGAGTTGCGTCCGTTGAACCATCGTCGACAACAATCATTTCATCTGCCGCCCGGCTTTGATTTAACACACTGTCTATGGCCCGCCGGATATATCCCTCACGATTATACACTGGAATGATAACAGAAATGTGCATGACAGATTTCATAATAAAAGTACTTCAGCTAAGGTTTGCGAACAGCGGGGAAGATGCAGTTTTACATCAACTGGCGATTGGGGACCGACCCGGTCACTCACACATTTGAGCACATAGGCAGGAAATCCATGCTTTCCGGCCCAGTCCAGAACCACCCAGGCTTCCATATCTACAATATCCGCCTTGAACTGATGGATTAATATACTTTTGAATTCCTGGGTGTTTTGGCTATTTCTTACTGTGATACAGGTGTTTACAGTCCGAATGTTTGAACTGATATTTGCGGGTTTCTGAATCGTTTTGTCCCATTGTGAGATAACTTGTTCCGGCACAACAAGGTCTTCCGGAAACACATCATCCCTCAGAGAACCGCAAGTCCCGGCATTCACAATCTGCGAAATATTCATATCCAGTGAAAGGACGTCCAATGCGTGCTGCACCGAGGTCGGACCGATTCCAGTCTGTAACATGTAAAAGGGGATTTCTTGCCACACCACCTGATACAAGTGCTTTCTTTTACTCAAAGAATAATGGCTTTTGATATCAACATTCCGAAAAACGTCCAGCATTTCAGCTTTCAATGCAAAGACAAGGACGGTTTGAGGTAAAATAAAGGCCATGGTATAACTTAGAATAATCTTTTCTGCTTTTCCCTGTTTTTTAAAGAGGGAATCACAAAACAAATATCAAACATCCTCATCAGAAAAATAAATATAAATTTTTTTCAGCATCATGTAAGATATGCTTCTTTTATTCAACCTCTTCCCAGCGGTTGTCCACTGAGGTTTTTTCCAGGCCGTTATGATCAGTAATATATTCCTGAAGCGCCTGGCGAATCATGATGCCAGTATCGAGACGTTGTTCTTCGGGAATTTCCGTCACCAGTCCATAGCCGGAATTTCCTTCTGCCAGGTAATCGGATATCGCCATTGTATAGGTCGCATCGGGATCAAAGGGTTTGCCCTGGATAGAATGAATAGTTACCCGATTACCGTTGGGTTTTCGCCGATCCACCGTTACCTGAAGGCCGCTCACCAGCATTCCCCTTGAATTTCCGGAGACACGGTCTTCGATTAATCGGTCAATAAAAGAACCGGAAACCTGGAATACGGTAATATTATTCCCAAAAGGAAGAACATTAAAGAGGTCTGCCGGGGTCAGAGGACCTGCATTTAAATCGGCACGGACACCACCGAAATTAGAAAAGGCGACATCTGCTCCGGAAATGGTGGTCATCGCATCACAAATCATATTTCCCAGCAGGGATTGACCTTCAGAGCTTCGTCTGAGAGGTTTGGGTAAGACAGTGAGTACTTCGTGAAAACCCTCTTCGGCTTTGGCTTTTTCAGCAGAGAGAATGGAATCGGCCTTTTCATCCAGCCAGAATTCATCCTCGACCATGGTGATCAAAGCACTGTTATCAACGGCAAAATCATAACCAGCCAGTTCTTTGGTTTCTTTATGGATATAGACATTGACATGTCCCACATTGGTCCCGTTGGCATAATTCTGAAAAATCAGGGTATGATTGACCGGATCTACATATGGTTCATAAAACCCTCTGTGAACATGACCGGAAAATATGATATCGATACCGGGAACCATTGCTGCAATTTCCAGAGCATTGGGTCCGTGTTTATCGGGGTGAATTGTCTGCTGCCTCATATCTTCCAGAAGTTCCTGATAGGCGACTTTCCGGTCGTAGGGTGTCCAGGCGTGGGTTTCAACGATGATGATATCGGCCCCCATCTCTTTTAAACGAGGCACCCATGTACGGGCCGTTTCTATTTCAGGCAAAAAAGTGAGTCCGGCCACATGTTCCGGAAAACTTAAATCCGGTGTAATCGTCGTAGAAAGCCCCAGGATGGCTACTTGTATTCCAGCAGCATCCACCATCACATAGGGTTTCAGATAATCTGGAATCTGTCCGGTGGAATCCTGAATAATGTTGGCGCCAAGTAAGGGGAATTTTGCCTGTGCCGCCCGGGCTTTGAGCACATCCAGCCCCAGATCAAAATCATGGTTTCCTACCGTCAAGGCATTATATCCGGCCATATTCATATACTTGATCACCGCTTCGCCTTCGGTGCGGGATCCGATGGGACGGCCTGAGAAAAAATCGCCGGCATCCACAACAATCACGGAGGTATTTTCTTTTTCTGCTTTTTCACGGACCGCATCAATATAATGGACTACTGCCGCACCGCCTCCGATGAGGGGCGGAAACTCAGGATTCATAAACCGGGCCTCCATCCGGTCTACCCCTCCATGAATATCATTGGTAAAAATAATGGTGATCTTTTGATATTCTTTTTCAGGATATTTCGGGTTCCCCAACAACCCGGAAACAAAAACCAGAAAAAATAACAAGATGTATGTCAATCGTCGCATAAGTCTTTCCCGTCTATATTTACAGGGAATACGTCAGGGTTGCCATGACGCGCACCCCGGCTTCCCGGACCTTATCCCGGGAAACCCGGACTTCCCCTTCGATGGGGAACAGGTCGTTATAATGGTAAATAGATTCATACCAGGACACATTCAGGTCCAGGACTAATGTTTCAATCTGATAGCCTGTGCCAAAATGGATTTCACTCCGGTTCAGTTCATTTCTGATGGGGCTTTCCGTATATGAAAAACCGGCCCGCACGGGAATTCCGGAAGAAAACACATGTTCAGCGCCGATTCTGAAGGCCCAGCAATGATCCCAATCCGGTGAAAACGTTGTGGTATCGACTCCCTGATATTCATTTTCAAGTTCTCCCCACAAGGTCAGATCCGCCTGGGCAAAGAGTTCTGTTTTTAAAATATTTTCCGGGATATACCGGAGACCCATGGATAAGGTGTTTGGCCGTTGGACTGTTTGTTTCACAATGGACCTGTCTACGGTATAGGCAGGCATCATCAGTGAGCTGTCCATGTGGGTCACTACTCCGGGATTTTCAAATTCAATCTCTCCGGCCAGGGTATAGGCCAGCTGGAGAGTATGACGTTTGGTCAGGTTAAAGACCAGTCCAGTCCGAAGATCTATGCCTCCCTGAAAATCGGTATCAAACAGGGAGTATGTCGTTGTATCCGATGCCAGGCGGTCATCAGGGCGGTCGAGCACCGTTACACCGAGTCCCCGCTCAATGCGGTCCCCCATCAGCTTTGTTGCACTGACACCTACCTGAAGCCATTCCAGTGCAGAAGGAGACCAGGCGCCTCCCACACTCAGGCCATTGATTTGTCCCGAAAAGTTTACCTGATGATAACCCACCAGGGGGTCCCGGTTATAATCGTAAGTGGCACTGCGGATTTCTTCTTCATAGGTATAATTGAGATTCTTGACCGGTGTATATCCCAGCAAGACAGACCAGTTGCTGCGCCCGTATCCCGCAAAAAACCCGGCATCAGAAATCCAGTAGCGGTTGTGAACATAATCGTTATCTGTCAGAAAATCACCGAAAGTATCCTGGACGGGAAATGAGCGCCGTTCCCGGAGGTGCCATCCCTTACCGGTCAGGGCAAAGCGAAAGCCCGGCATATCCACGGCAACTGCCGGGTTGGATGTAAGGGCAGAGGGATGCCCCCACTCCGCCAGGGCAGTTCCTCCCAAGGCATTGGCCCGGGCACTGTGATACGGGTTGCTGTTTAAAAGCACGTTTGAATAAAATGTCTGACCATGGGCCAGGGAAGCAATCAGCAGGATACCTGCCAGGATTTTCATGTGACTTTTCCTATGTATTTCTTTTCTTTTCATGTGTGGCTCCGATTATTCAACACGACATTAAAACCGATACTCCAGCTGGATTCTAAAATCATTGTAGGTTTCCCGAGCCGTAATATCTGTTATTTCATAGTCTCCGGACTCAGTGGGTACAATACCACCCACATAATTGACCATGGTACCATGACGGTCAAAGGAGTATTTAAAGCGGGCGGACAGGTTGGGGCTCAATCTGGAAAAAAAGGCAATCCAACCGTGGAAGGCTTCAGAATCGGCGTTAAAAACGCGGAAATCCGTATCCTCAAAATTCCAGATAAATCCTTCATAGATCATCATTTGTCCCATAATTTTAAAACGGTCATTGAAATTGTGTGTCACCTGGGCTGCAATGGCCTTGCTGGGACTTCCGGCATTTCCTACCATGGAAGTTCCGCCGGCAGTATTGGCTGTCAGGCGGGGACGGGGATTAAAAGCCGTGTATCCTGTTGCCAGCAAAAGGCGAAGTTCATTGTAGCGGGACATGCGCATGACGCCTTCCAGGCGGGTTTCAGTAGACTCGTATCCCGTCGGTGCAAAAATGTTCTGACGTCCACGGCTCTGCCACTTTTGCCGCAGGCGGAAACGATAATTAAACACAGGGCGATATTCCAGGTTGAAAACCAGCCGGTTATATTCGGACTGATCCGCAACCCGTGTCCAGATATCATGTTCAATCGTTGTGACAAACTGGCGGTGAAACTGATATCGCAAATTGTAATAAAAGCCCCGCTCTGCCTGGGGTTGTGACGCCCCGGTGTAGAGAAATCCCAGTGAAGGATCTTTCAAATAAAAAACATCCTCAAAAATGGTACTTTTATATCGCTGGTAATTGGAAAAAGAGCGCTGGTAGGGATTATCATACGCCAGATCATAATCACGGTAGAGGAGGAGAATGTTAAAATTGTCAAACTGCCAGTACATATTCACCACCCAGGCCATGGGGTCATTCTTTAAATCAAACACAGCCCCGTCATGGTCCAGAATGCCGATTTCACCCTGGAGCACCAGGTTTTTATAAACCGTGGAAAAATCCCCTCCCAGGACCCGTCTGTAGGATTTTGCCTTTCCCCAGAGGCCTGATTCGCCGCTGTTTTCATAGATGGATGCAATTTCCGTATCGGCGGAATTTCCTATATGGTTCAAATAATATCTCATGTTTTCCGGTGCGACGACTGATTGGATTTGAAAATCTTTTTCACGATCGTAGAGACTTTCATAGGCCGTAATGCCTACATGTGTGCTTGTATTCACCCGCCACCGCAGATTGGATCCATAAAGCAGTTCATCCACTGTGCGGGTCAGGGGTTCTGAAAGCTGGCCGTTCAGCCCATATTCATACCGGGGTTCCATCCGGATAAGCATGGAAAAGGATTCATCTGCATTCAGTACGGCATCCCGGGATTCAAAACTCACAAAAGGCGTAAAATAAAGGGATTTCCATTGAATTTCCGCTGTCAGGCCGCGAAGGGGTACATAGGTGTTTTTTGAAACATCGCCTGAAATACCATACAGTCGCTTTCGCCAGCCATAGCCGCTTTTCCGTGGGGTAAAATAATCCACCGATTCCATAATCACCCCCTGGCCAAAAGCCGCCACGTAATTGCCGGCAATCAGTTTATTCACACGGAATTCACCGTTTTGAACCGGTTCGTAGGATAAAAATGTTTTCACTCGGGGAATCCTGCCCAAAGATCCCAGCTGGTAATATTCATCACTTTGCCCCATGGGGCGGTTATATGAGAGCCCGACGGACCATGAATTTCCTTTGTTGATTAAAAACTTGTGATAAATGTCCAGGGGCGTAGTTTTTGACTGGAAAAGCTGAAGAGATTCGGCATCTTCATCGGGGACTATGTTTTGCTGGGAATTTTTCACAGTGGCATTGTAATACCCATGCCAACTTTTGTCCTCATCATCCGTAAAGCGGACATAATCACCAATATTGCTATAACCGTAATAGGAGAGTCCTTCAATACTCCGGAGATCCCTGGCAGACGTAATGGACTGGTCTGAGGTAATGAATTTTTCAACGGCCACCGCATCGACGGGGGACACGCCCGGCAAATTCATAAAATCGAAATAATCCATCCGGTTTACATTTTTTGGTGAACTCAGGAGCCGGATCCATTCTTCCACCAATCCTTCAGAGGATCCTTCGGAAAACGTCATCCGCTCAAGTAAATAGTAATTATCCTCAAAGCGCTGTTCTTCCGCTGTCAGAAGTATCGGGAAAACAGCGACCTTTTTTTTCAGCAGCACAAACTCATCGTGGCTGACCCCTTCCAGGGTGGATAATTCATAGATATTTTCAAATCCGCCATGATAAAGCCTATAATCCAGAATAGCGTCAACAGCCTCGTCTGAGAGACCGAGCTCATACAAGGCGTTGGCGTCCAGAGTATTTAAATCGGGTTTTGCAGCAAAAAGGAGTGTCAGACTCAGAAAGAGGATGGATATCACACGCCATATTTTACCTTTGTCATTCATCAGCATTACCGGTCTTGTTGTTTCATCTGAAAATGTAGAGAAAACATGTGCGTCAGGGGCAAAATGGGATGGGTAATCAGGGCATAATCCACATGTCCCCAATCCGTATGGATACCTGCTCCCAAAGCCAGTTGGCTGGGTTCGTGGGAAATTCCCGTACGGAGGACCAGCCATTCCAGCACATAGTATTCGAGTCCGGCATGGGTCTGGAATTCATCCCGTCCCATGATTTTTTCAATCGACACGCTTGTGGTCATACCATAATAGGGCTGATATCCAATGCCGATTTCCAGTTTTGACGGAATGGTTTGAGAAGTCCCGGAGGATCCAAGGGCAGGGTCATTCACATTTTTCAGAAAAAAGCCGGCCCAGGCCCGGGAGCGCAGGCTCGCTTTCACACCTACATCCAGTCCCCAAGTTGCACCGGATCCCAGGGAAATGCCGTCTGATCCATCCCCGCTTTGTCCTGCGGATTGTGAACCATAATCCATTTGAAGGAAATTGATATTATATCCCAGTGCCAGGGAGGACCGAAGATCTTTCTGAAGGTAAAAGGCATGAGAAAATCCCACCCGGATTTCCGATGAGAGATTGTTGCCAGAGTAGCTCATCTGTCCGGCATATCCTGACAAAGCCACCGAGCCCAGAGATTTTGGCAGGGCGGCGGCGAGAACAGCCCGGGTGTTTTTCGTAAAGGATTGTGAAAAAGGCTGGGAATAATCCACGGCAAAGCCGGGTTGTGCCCAGTCTGCCAGGCCGGCAGGGTTTATATCAGGGCTCCAGATACCGGAAGAAACCGCAGTACCTGACCCTCCGATACCGGCATCAGCCACAGATCCGTACCAGTAATCCGTAAAAACCTGCCCCTTGGCAACACCCGACAGCAGGAAAAACAAGAGGAACATGCTTAAGTATTTCTTTTTTTTCATAATCTTCTCTTAAAATCTTACCGCAATTACAAATGGTGCCAGGTCATAGGTGACTTTTCCGGTCTCTCTGTCCGTCCCTTCCAGGTGCATTATATACTGGCCGGGAGTCAGAAGTCTTCCGGCAGCATCCCTGCCGTCCCAGGTTCGGGTAATTTGCCGGCTGAGTCCCTTGAATTCATCAAAGAGTGTGGCCACATGCCGGCCGGACATATCATAAACCCTCAGGACCAGTCTGACGCCCGAGGGAAAACCGAAGGTATATTGAAGTTTTTCACCGGCCCGGGGGACAAAGGGATAGGGGGCAATATCCAAAGAGACCCCGGCATCCCATTCACTGCCTTCCTGCCAGGGAGCAAAATCCTCAGCATAAGCAACCAGCAATTGAGGGCTTTCGTTGTAAATTCCCCCCACGGCCTTTACAGAAATCATATTTCCGGACTGCAGTAAACTGTCCAGCTCATCGTTGATAACGCTCCCGGATTCATTTACCAGAATATTGGTGGAATTCCAAATACGAATGGTCACCGAGCCGGTTCCGTCATCTATATCAATATTGGATCCGCCACCGATATTATCACTCCGTGAAGAAATCCGCCCGGACAAGGATAAAAAGGTCCCTTCATATTCCCACGGATCCCGCCGTAACACCTCAATGGTAATATCCAGAGGGTCCGGCACCGGAGCCGTTCCCCAAACGGTGTGAGAGGAAACAACAAGTTCCTTGACACCATTGTACTCTTCCAGAGAGCCTGTAATTTCCACATCGGTTCCCCGGGGAAGATCAATCATGGAGGGGCTGTAAACATTGATACCCCGGCCTGATCCGTCCTGAAAATAGGCAGACAGCCGGTCTGTCCGGAGTTTACCGGAACCAATGGTCATCACACCCCGCAAAGTGACCGTTTTTCCGTCGTAGGTATCAAAATTGTCCCGCACATCCCGGATTGTCAAGACTTCCGGCGGTTCACTGATGGTTACACTCTGGACAATGGAGGAATCCACCAGCCCCCAGTCATTTTCCGCTTTCGCGTAGTACAAAAGCTGTCCGGCATGTTCCGGAGGAGGCATCTGAAAAGAATAATTTCCGGTACTCACTTCCGGCATCGGGTGTTCCTGGCGCACATCGTCAAATCGGGTTACCAGATACACCGACAGGGTTCCGGATTCATCCGTCACAGACACCTGAAAGGTTAGTGTATCTTCCGTTGTGGGATTGGCCGGCAAAACCTGCACGGCGGTGATATGCGGCTTGGATTCGGTTTTGTCCACCACATCCCAGGTTGTATTTAGGGGTTCTCCCGTTTCATCGTGACCTGTGATTCCATTCCCCCCGGAAGCCGGTTCGCTGCCTTCATCGCTATGAATCATTTTCTGATTCACCCCGTGAACACTTGCATAGGACTGTTGTGAAACGGGTGTATCTGCCAGATATCCGGGAACCGTGCTTTTATCCACTGCTTTTTCCAGCCCGCCATACAAAAGATAGTCCACATCCTGAACCGTGGCAGAGGATCCATCCCAGTAAAACAGTACCAGGGTTCCTTTGATGTCATCCATATAGCCATAAGGCCGGGTGGGAATGGTGGAAACAGAGGATGATGCCGACAGAAGATCATTTTTCAGTGCCAGATGAGGAGGATTTCCATATTCGGCCTGATAGTCAGAGCGCCGGGCCAGGCCCACAATCAGTACATCGCCCGGACTCAGGGTTGTATCGGGAAAACGGGCTATAAAATCCGATGAGGATTCAGACCAGAAATCCGTCCCGGATGGCAGGTTATAGTAGTATTTTCCATTGACCGTATCTGTGGCATCCGTCAGGTAATAATTCCCCAGTTGGATGGGCTGGCCTGTGGGGTTTGTAATGGCCACGTATTCCGCCTGGCTTGGAAACAGCACCAGTTCGGACATATAGAGATGGTCCGGTGCTCCTGTCAGCAGGACCGGCAATAAGGCCATGACAGTTAAAAGCCACAAACGGCCGCGTCGGTAAGTCAACATAGTGCGTCCAATCATTTATTTAAGTAATACAAGTTTTTGATGAAACACCCTGTCTGCGGCTCTCATTCTGACCACATAGATGCCGGAAGCAAATCCGTCTGCATTCCATGTGTGATTATACACACCGGCTTCCTGATATCCCTGATGGAGGGTTTCCACAACGCGGCCCGTCAGGTTAATCACATCCACGGTCAGGTCCGCCGCTTCAGGCAGGGACCAGCTGATGGTCGCTCTGGCATTGAAAGGATTGGGATATGCAGGCCGTAATTCAAAGACTTCCGGCAGATTTTTATTATCCTCAACAAGGCCGGTAATGACACTGAAGTCGTCCTGATAGCCTACCGTCAACTGATATTTTGAGGAGTACTGTCCGCCAACACCGATAAAACTGGCCATTTTTTCAACTTCCAGGGCGGCAATATCAATGCCTGTGGAATTCCAGAAAACCACTTCCAGTTCACTGGCCCCGTCCGTAATGGTCACCACGGTATTATTGGAATAGGTATCAATCGAACTCACGGTGCCGATCACTTTGATCAGTGTTCCTTCCCATTCATCAGAATTGGCCTGTTCCACTGTAATTTCCGCCGGCTCAGGTAATTCCTGCCCCGTGGCATTGATTTTATACTCGAAGTTTTTCACTTCAATCGTTGTATAGTAAAGATCCACCTCACCCACAACGGTCACATCAACACCCCGTTCCAGTTCCGGGTAAGCTTCCGGATCATAGAGATTCAGCCCTTTTCCGGATGTATCCTGAATGTATGCATTGGTCCGGCCGGTCTGAATCACATTCACTCCTATGGTCATCACGCCGCGAATTGTTTTAATTTCACCGTCCCACGCCTCAAGATTGTCATGAATATCTGAAATGGGTGTGGG
>LDZU01004233.1_pt1 | contig 20307 bp, 29 predicted proteins | sample 615531 | NCBI WGS metagenome assembly LDZU01 (sample SAMN03408293, study PRJNA278302) | terrestrial metagenome | isolation source: oil reservoir sample SB2 | place: USA: Alaska, North Slope, Schrader Bluff formation | collected 2011-09 | reverse complement strand
CATCGACCAGGCAGCCGAGGATGAGAAGGAATTTGATCGCCTGCTGATCAAACTGAAACAGGAACTGGAGTCAGGAAATCGGGATTCTGAACATCAAAAACTCTATGAGAAGTATTTCATGATCAAGACAACTCCCGTGCGTGGTACAAAAGCACAGGTGCGGGAAGAGGTCGTTGCCAAAATCAGACGGTATTATGGATTTTTTGCGCTGATCACCAATGAGACGATGGATGCAGTGACCGCTCTTGAACTCTATCGGAACAAAGATGTTGTTGAGAAGGCTTTTGGGAACGTCAAAGAGCGTCTGAACATGCGACGTACTCTGGTTTCATCGGAGCAGAGTCTTGACGGGAAGCTGTTTGTCATGTTTGTGGCGTTGATTTATCTGTCTCATATCAAGAAACGGATGCAGGTGGCGGGTCTTCTCAAAGAGTACACGTTGCCAGGTTTGTTGGACAAGTTAGATGTGATTGAGTGCTTCGAGCAGCCGGGGAGATCACTACGGGTGGGCGAGATGGTTGAAAAACAAGAGGAGCTGTATCATGCTCTGGGTGTGAAGCCACCAGCCTCGTTATGAGTGAGCGGGAATATAGGGTGATAGTTACCGCCTGAAAGAGCGGCGGCGCCAGGGTCTGATCCCCCATGTCTGAAAGGTTGGTATAACAGAGAATTTATGTTGTTGAAATGAGCATTTCTATTCCACCACTTTTGTGCACTTTGATCCCGCCATTTACATCAGGTCCATTGCTCACGAGCATTTTTGAAGAACATCCCACGCAAGATGCAGAAAGAGATTGGTGAATGCCTGAGAGATGCCTATGGTAGTGAGGAAAGGATTCAGGCTCTCGCTGATGAGTTAAATGACAAAGGATACAGGGAGGCAGCGAATACTATCGAGAGATTCATCCCAGGCCTTCTGAGTTATACTGCGTTTCCAAAAGAATATGGAAGAAAATCAGAACGACAAATATGATGGAGAGGATGAATAAAGAGTTGAAACGGAGAACAAAGGTTGCAGGGGTGTTCCCTAATGATGAGTCCCTCCTAAGACTAATAGGAGCTATCTTGATGGATATCAACGAAGAGTGGGTTACAGGCAGAAGATATTTGTCGGACGAGAGAGAATGATCAACCAAGGAGAGCAGGGTCAGAGAATTTACAGAAAGAAAGGTACGTTATCGGATATACTTCCATTTGGCACAAGTTCATTAGTTCTTAGTTTTGTTTGCATTTTGGTCGATTCAAACATCACTAAGAAAACATTTATTTCTTGTTAATGGCAAAGTTGGGGTTAAGAGGTCTTTTCGTATGAATGGGGTGCTGTGAGGTGGTTTTTCGAAATTAACTCGACAGGATTACACCCTGGATTCCCGCCAACTCATAACGATGAAAAAGTAAAGAGGGCTTAATTGGAATCTAATTGCGATTTAATTGCACAATTTACGGTTTTCGAAGCAAAATCTTTATCGTTATGCTTTGGAACCACACATAACGAGGCTAATTTTTAAAATTTGATAAATAAGGCTATTTCAAGATTTCAAATGAAATTCAGCCATTTCAATTTCACCTTGTTATGTATACACGGGAATGCAGGGTACACAGGATCTATTCTTCAGCAGTATAGATCCATATCATTGCAAAATAAATAAACAGTAAAACTATTTGGAGGGTAATAGTTGAAATAACTGCACCAAATATACCTAATGAAGGAATTAAAATGAAATTAAGTAATAACATTAAAAAAAATGATATAATATTTATCCGATAAGGAACTGTAAATTTATTCATGCTGAAAAAACATGAACCTACCGAAATAACGGGAGAAAAAATAACATTTCCGATTATTAAATAAATCATGTATTTTTTTGCCGGTAAAAATTCTTCAGAGAATAAATTTAAAATTAGCCAATCACCCATTAGAATAATAATTATACCAATAATTAAACATGCTATTAATGAATAACTCATAGATCTAAAAAAATATTTTCTAATTTTCGTTTCACTTTTTTTTCTGTATAGATTTGCTATGTCAGGAGTAGTGATTCTTTGAATAGCACTCGGAAAAATTATTAAAATTTGGGAGATTGTAATGGCTACAGAATAAATACCTACTTCAATTGGAGTTAGAAAATATCCAATTAAGAAAGTTCCAACTTGGGTATTTAAAAATGAAGCTGATGTGGATAGAATAAAAAAAAAACCAAAAATACTCATGGTTTTAAGAACACTTACTTCGAATAAACTCCTTTTGAATGTAAATTCTTTTGACAGTAATAATGGAGATAAACCTCCAATTATGCAGGTTGGAATTGCATATCCTAGAACTGCACCAAAAAGCGATAAATTACAAATATTCACAAAATATATTGATAAAAATATTATAAAAACGTTCAATACGATATTTAATGAAGCAAAAGATTTCATCTGTCGAAATCCATTGAATATTCCTAAAACAGCTAATTGTAATGAAATAAAGGGGAAACAAAATGAGGTAATAATTAATAAGGGGTTCATTTCTGGCGTATTAAATACATTATTGGAAATTATTGGGGACATTATAAACAACAATATTGAAAATATTAATCCAGATATAATTGAGCCAACAATTCCTGCAGATATCTTCTTTTGTATTAAAGATTTATCATCATAATTTTCTGCAATATATTTAGTTAATGCAGATCCAAACCCAAAGTTTGAAAATTGAATGCCAAATTGATATATCATATAAACAATTGTATATATGCCCAATCCAGAAACACCCAAATTTTTCCCAATTATTATCCTGAGCACAATATATGTCAATCCAGCTGAAAGAAGACTGAAAAAAGCCCATTGGACATCTATTCTTGTTTTTGAGTGATATATTTCAATTATTTTCTTTTTCATTTTGTTTGTCCTTAATTTTTCCATTGTCATACTGCAAAATTTACCGCCACATTTCAACCAAATTATTTTTTATCAAATAATATATCACAATATTTCTCAAATGACAAATCATAATTTATGGCCCATCTTCTTACTTTGGTTTACTATCATCGTACCAATCAATGAATGTCTTCAGGTCAGTCTTCAGGGGCTTAACCTTTCGAACTATGACCATCTCGATAATATTCTCCAGGACGCCTACGCTTGTTCTCGGAGGCGTAATGTTCCAGCTTGCGGTAGAGGGAAACCTCCGGGGTCGTGAAGTCGCCTTCAATCGTCATCTCCTCCTGTTCGATATAGATGGAGCGGATCTTCTTCGAGGACTTCCGGCTCGCCGAGAGGGAGGACCGGGATCGTCCTATAGGTGAAGAGGGCGAAGCAGACATTCTTTGTTCCGCCGCAGTGGAGCGAATACCCGCCGTTGAAGAGGACGTGGCGCATGATATCGATATCATGAATCATCAGGTCCTCAACGATGGAGGCATCGGTGATCCTGCCGGATGCTGGGTTGTGCCGTTTCATCTCGACATAGAGGGGCGCATCCATGATCCGCTGAATTTCCCCGATGATCGGGTTGAACCGCTCGATATAGCCAACACCGACGGTCAGGTCCTCAGGGATAGCATTGATCAGCATTTGGCTCTCTTCAACAGTTACGCAGACAGGCTTCTCGATGAGCATCGCAACACCGCCCTCATTGAGCACCTCGGATGTGACGGCATAGTGGAACATGGTTGGCACACAGATGCTGACCGCATCGACCGATTTGAGTTCAGAGTAAATAAGGGCATGGTTTTTTTAATCATCCCAACACCGATGACCACTACATCCATGATGCTCTCCCCGAGATACACATGGATACATCACGATCATATCCATTCATCCTGATATGCCCTGCAAATGCGCAGGCGAGCGAGAAGCCGGGGCCGACGAGGCAGTTGGTCGTGCCGGGAGAGAGACCCTTTCTGAAGGTGTGGTCTGTTGTCATGTCTGTGAATTACATCTCGTTTGATAGTACTATGGAGAAAGAGAATCTAAAAGTGCTTTGATCTGATTGTGGGAGGGGTAGTACAACCCGACCATCCCCTCCCCTCCACACAAAGGAGGAGATGATCTCTCTTCTTCCCCGAAGAGAGCGCCGGGACGGTCTCGACCCGGGTATGCCCCGTCCACTCCCAACCGGGGGTTATACGGAGACTGCGGGATCAACCGAGATACCGGGAGAGAACGGAAAGCATCATGGGTGACTTCTGGTGAACCTTCCCCTGATCATGAGGAGAGCCCGTGGTGCTGACAGAAGGGGAGGAGCAGATGTACATTGCAGAAGGCGTTTACCAAGAGAGGAGAGATCGTATGGACGTCAGGTACAGGTCTTACCTCATCTACAAGATACTACATGCATAACCGTTTTGCCTTCTTTTCCAGAAAAATTCATAATTCATGGAGTGTCAGAATTTATTTCTTCTTTCTATCCAGATACTCTGCAATCAGGCTGATTTCATCATCATCCGGCTCGACTTCTCCGATTAGCCGTGTATCGATGATACTTTCAATCTTCTGAAGGAGGAAGAGTACATCGTTCATTTCATTTTTCGCTTCAACCATAACCATACATAAACCCCCCTATGAAATGCATTTTTGTAACTGGTCAGCTATACCTGTTACAAAACTAAAGACATCTCCGGTGAATTCAGAAAGGAGATATCCTCCCGTTCTGATACCATCTCGTAGATACTCCTCCCATGCTGTATTCCAAGTTCAGGCACCTCATAAGCTGCGAGCTCTCTCCTCAAAGGAATCATCGGATAGCGTGGATTCTGAACCCATACACCACCATCCATCTCATAATATGCTCCCCCCTGCATCTGCTCATAGGGCGCATAGTCACTCGTGAAGCCAGCCGATACAAGGTTTGACATCATCAAAACTTCTTCTCTTGGATTGATAGTCACATGCCCATATCCCGGAGGTATGAGGAGACACTCTCCTGCCTTTGCGGTCACAACAACAACATCACTGAGACTTTTATGCTGGAGCAGGTAATGAGCCTCCCCAGCGAAGACCTGGTAGAGCTCCGGGTAACCAATGCCTGACGGGTTGTGTGGATGGTAGTGCCCCTTGGTCTTGACATATTCGCCACCTAGCATACAGGGAGGTATAACGGTGATATCAAAACGTACGTTCTGTTCAAGGAGATAGGCACGATCTTCCCTTTTGAGAGCGAGATCACGGTACATAGAATAAAGGGGAAGATCGGAGATTGTATTCGGGTCTGCCAGGACACACTGCATCTCATGGTGAGTCCGGAAAGAGGGTTTTGGGAGATCACCTGGCCAGTATCTCTTCATCAATTCATAGTATGTCATTGGAAATGATAACCAATCTGATTGTTGTTTCAGAAAACTCGTTTCGGGGGCATATTTCAGTCAGGTAACCACAATAAGGCATAGAGATGAAATAATAGGTAGGAGATGTTATAACCATTGATATTTTAGTCGATTAGTAAAAAATTATAGAGATTTAAACCATAATAAGCATTCCAATCAACTGGAACGTCCCACTCTTCCGGGAGAACGCCCTCTCACACCTTCCTCCCCGCAATACACCCTGCAACCTCCTCACAGGTGATTAGGTTCGCAAGCGCCTCTGCGGGTGTAACCGGAAACGCCTTCGAACGCTTCACGCAGTCGACGAAGGTGTCAAGCTCCCGCTTCAGCGGCTCGTTCTTGTTGACGAGTACCTTCTCGATGATATTCTCCTGGACATACCGCTCATTCTCGGAGGCGTAATGTTCCGGCTTCCGGTAGATCGAGACCTCTTGGGTCATGAAGTCGCCTTCGATCGTCATCTCCTCCTGTTCGATGTAGATGGAGCGGATCTTCTTCGATGACTTCCGGCTTGCCGAGAGGGAGACGGGGATCTTTCCGTAGGTGAAGAGGGCGGAGCAGACATCCGTTGTTCCGCCGCAGTGGAGCGAATACCCGCCGTTGAAGAGGACGTGGCGCATGATATCGATATCATGAATCATCAGGTCCTCGACGATGGAGGCATCGGTGATCCTGCCGGATGCCGGGTTGTGCCGTTTCATCTCGACATAGAGGGGCGCATCCATGATCCGCCGGATCTCCCCGATGATCGGGTTGAACCGCTCGATATGGCCGACACCGACGGTCAGGTCCTCAGGGATGGCATTGATCAGCTTTCTGCTCTCTTCAACGGTCGCGCAGACAGGCTTCTCGATGAGCATCGCAACACCACCCTCATGGAGCACCTCGGATGCGACGGCATAATGGAATCTGGTCGGCACACAGATGCTGACCGCATCGACCTTCCGGCACATCTCAGCGATCGTCGGGACGACGGTGCCGCCATACTGGGTGGCAAGGTCCTCTGCAAGCGTGGCATTCAGATCAAAGATAGAGACCGAACCGACCGATTTGAGTTCAGAATAGATACGGGCATGGTTCTTTCCCATCATCCCGACACCGATGACCCCTACATCCATGATGCTCTCCCAAAGATGCAGATGGATGCACCACGATCATACACATTCATCCTGATATGCCCTGCAGATGCGCAGGCGGGCGAAAAGCCGGGGCCGACGAGGCAGATGATGGTCGTGCCGGAATAGAGACCCTCTCTGAAGGTATGGTCTGCTGTCATGTCTGTGAAGTACACCTCGTTTGATAGTACTATGGAGAAAGAGAGTCTAAAAGTGCTTTGATCTGATTGTGGGAGAAGAGTACAAACCGACCATTCCCTTCCCGTGTCGTGGGGATAGCCAATAACTGCCGACATAGGATTTGCAGCAACCAATTATTGCACATTACATTTTATAGGGAAGATCTCCAATTGGTGGTAGATACATCGTATAAATTTTCAGGATACAACTGACATTACCGAATGGGGCTTTGAGGTGATCAGATATGGATTTTAAAATTACTCTTGAACAGGATGAAGATGGTTGGTATATCGTTACAGTTCCCGTACTTCCTGGGTGCGTCTCCCAGGGAAAGACTGAGGAGGAAGCAAAGAAAAATATCACCGAAGCAATTGATCTCCATCTTAGTGCGCTTGCACGTGATGGCGTTCCACTGTATCAGAAACAGGGAGTAATTTTTTCCGTATCATCCACAAACCCAGGGATTTACCCTCAGGAAAGGCATTGATTCTGATCATCCCCACCCGAAGAGAGCGCCGGGACAGTCCCGGCCCGGGTATGCCCCGTCCACCCCCACCCGGGGCGATCCGGAGACTGCGGGATCAACCGAGATACTCAGAGAGGAGTGCCATAATCCTCCCAGCGGCCCTTCCATCTCCAAACCGCTCGGAATGGGGCCGCCCACCCCTCACACAGGACCGGACCGCATCCAGGATCTTCCGGGTATCCGATCCGACGAGCACATTCCATCCGTCCTGCACCGTCTCGACCCACTCGGTATTCTCCCTGAGGGTCACGCAGGGGACCTTCAGGATATACGCCTCCTTCTGCACACCCCCAGAATCGGTCAGGACAGCGCGGGCAGCACCCATCAGGGCGAGCATATCGAGGTAGGGGAGTGGGTCGATGATCCTGACATGGGCCCCCGGAACGACACCGTACGCCGCCAGGTACTTCTTCGTCCTCGGGTGGGCCGGGTAGATGACGGGGGAGTCGAGCTCTGAGAAGGCCTGCATGATTCCCCGGAGGTTCGCCTCCTGGTCGGTGTTGCTCGCACGGTGGACGGTCGCCAGATAGTACTCGCCCGCCTCAACCCCGAGGTCTGAGAGGATCGTTGAGCTGACCTCGGCACGGGGCAGGTTCTGCCGGAGGGCATCGACCATCACGTCGCCGACGAGATGCACCCCCTGAGTGATTCCCTCGGCTGCGAGGTTTGCAACAGCCGTCCCGGTCGGGCAGAAGAGGAGGGCGGAGATATGATCGGTCAGGACCCGGTTGATCTCCTCAGGCATACTGCGATCGAAGCTCCGGAGGCCCGCCTCGACATGAGCCACCGGGATATGCAGTTTGGCTGCGGCAAGGGCGCCCGCCAGGGTGGAGTTCGTATCCCCGTAGACGAGGACCATCTCCGGCTCTTCAGCAAGGAGCACCTCCTCGATTGAGGCCAGCATCCTGCCGGTCTGTACCCCCTGGCTGCCGGATCCGATACTGAGATTATAGTCGGGCTCAGGGATGGAGAGCTCCTCAAAGAAGGCTCCGCTCATCCCAGGGTCATAGTGCTGGCCGGTGTGGATGAGAATCTCTTCATGCCTCTGCCTGATGGCCTGCGAGACGGGTGCGCATTTGATGAACTGAGGGCGGGCCCCGACGATTGTTGCGATCTTCATGGTACTATTCTTTGTATCCACAGATTCTTATGGATCACGATATCAACAGGCAGGAGGCCCACGGCTTCAGCCGTGGGAGGAATGCCGCCTTAGACAATGTTTTAATTATGTGAAAAATATAATTCTGTGTAATGCTTCTGACAATGAAGATGAAACTCCATCCTACGAAAGAGCAACACCAGATACTTCTCTCAACGATGGAGCGATTCAGCGAAGCATGTAACTACGTTTCAGAATTTGCATGGAGAAACAACGTTTTTGACAAGGTTACCCTTCAAAAAAACCTGTATTACGATATCCGTCATCAGTTCTCTCTCATCTCAAATGGCAGTTTGAGTAGCAGCGAAAGTATCAGACAGTTATCTTGCAGATCAATCGTGCTATCACACATTCAAACCCTATGGTGCAATAGTATATGATCAACGTATTTTGACGTTCAAAACTCCCGAGACCTGTTCTATCCTGACACTTAAAGGCAGAGAGAAACGAACGATGTCGTATGGACACTATCGGCCTCTTGACTTACAACAAGTCCGGGGCCAGGCGGATCTCGCCCTTATCAAAAACCAGTTACGAGATGTGTTAGGATTAACTTTAATATACCCGAAACAACGATGAGTAATTATGAAATATACAGTAGCTCTTTCGGCAGCAGAAGAAGGTGGATTTACTGTACGTTGTCTGGAACTTCCAGCAGCTATCAGTGAGGGTGACACGAAAGAAGAAGCACTTGAGAACATCAAAGAAGCCATTGAACTTGTGCTTGAGGTTACACAGGAGCAAGCCAGAATTCTCGGAGAAGTTACAACGGTGGATGTTATAAGTGCCTGAATTACCGATAATTTCCGGGCAGAAAGTAATAAAAACTCTGGTAAAACTAGGATTTGTAATCGTCAGACAAAAAGGCAGCCATGTTTTTTTGCAACGTGTTAGTGATACGGTAACAGTTCCTTTACATAATCCTGTAAAAAAAGGAACTCTTAAGAGCATTCTCAAACAAGCGAATGTTTCGCTGGATGATTTTTTGAATATTATAAAGTGACACTTTTGATAGTTACTTAAAAAATTTCATCAACAACAGAACCACTATCAAAAAAGGCATAGTACCCTGCAAGAGTATGATCTTTCATCAATCGGAGGTGCGATCTCTTGAAGATCAGAGGGAAATTCCTGATCTCTTCTCAGAAAAACTCACGGAGTGGACAACTCCCCTATATACTCTCATGAACGGAGCTGTATCCAGTGCGACTGTCGCCGTATCCTTCAACAGGAGTTGCAGATTTATTCCCATTCATTCCTCAGGATTCTAACATATTCCTGAGCATCGGTACCTTTCCAGAGATCCTTCCCGCACCCTTTCAATTCAAGAATGTCATGTTTTTTGATGGAAGTTCTGCATTCTGTCTTCATAAGCCGAATAATATCCAGAATTTTTCTCTGGTAATGAAGTGGCAATTCCCTGATTTCACTCTGCAAATCCTGTTCAAGACCTGTGTTTCCCATTATAATCCCCGATCAGTATCTCTCTTGAAACCTTTTTGACGCAAATGGCCGATTACCCCCGCCAATAGCAACCTCAACAACCATTTCTCTTGCTCTCGCAATACCGCAATCTCTTTTGGATATCTTCTCCTGATAACTCTGCTTAATCTCATTCTTCAAAAAAGTATCGCCAGATGAGAGTCGACCCCAAGTTGCCTCCGATAGGCGGTAAGGCATTTGTTCGCTGCTACTGATCTGACAGTCTGATCAGAAACCCTATATACCACCAAGGTAGTACAAGGTGGTATGCAGAGCATGAGTTCAATCAAGATCGCAACAGGGGTGAAAGACCGGCTGAACGGGCTGAAGGAGCACCCCCGCGAAACATATAGTGACGTGATTGAACGGCTTGTTAACGAGCTTGCAACCGATACACATGACCAGCCACCATTCCAGATCCCTCTCTTGTATGTACGGATTCGTGATACAATCCATACGCTTGATCATCCAATCGACCTCTCATGCGAGAGAGATAATGAGGATTTTATCCTTTATAACCACGAATTTCATCTCCTTGCAACAGCACCAAATCTTCATGAAGCTCTTGTGGAGATAACAGATGAATTCGAAGAGAACTGGAAGGATTATGTAGAGCAGGATATCCACAAGCTCTCTTCAGGAGCACAATTGTTCAGGCAGAAACTCATATCCCTTATACCAGAGGAGATCTGAGACGTGAGCCGGAAGAATCACACAATTGTTGCCCGACTGAAGAAGAAAGGTTTTACGTCGGAGATGTCGAAGCATATCAAACTGACATTTCAGCACAATGGGTGCGATACACAAATCCGAACATGGGTATCTCATGGCAAAAAGGAGATCGGCGATCGGCTTCTCAGTCTCATGGCAGAACAACTCCATCTCTCAAAACAGCAGTTTATGGAAACAATCGATTGCACGATCGATGAGGCTGATCTCAACAGCATCTATAGCGGGAAGGATCTTCTTTGAAATGATGCTTCTGCCGAGAATGGGGATCTTTGTCTTTAACTTGACTCCCCTTATTCCATTATCCCGTATTCACTCCGGGTTTCTGTAGACAACCTTCCTCGGATCGACTTTTATGACATATATTATCAACGTATTTCGTTTTATATCAAGAATAACCGTAACAGGTCAGCTATACCTGTGAGTCGCAATGGGCATAAAGGGATTTCTCCTGAATGCCCCTTTGATGGCGGCAAGTATTGACCCCTCATTCTTCTTTATGGTTGAGATATATCCTCGTACCCGGCAGAAGTTTGCTACTCCCTCAACACTCCTGAACGATCCCGAGATCTTCTGCTGCACCTTCACCATCCTGATGTCGCGCTCTGCAAGATTGTTTGTAAACGGCACTCTAAAATCTGTCATGAACCGGAGGATTTCGGTCCGGTACTTCTGACACCGTTCAATGAGGTTTTGCGCACGAGTCTTCTTTTGCCTACCCCGTTTCTTTGGATCTGGTTGAGAGGATGGAGGATTCTCAGCAATCCCGGTCTCGATGATATTCTCGAATCGTCTCTGGAACTTTTCTATCTCGACCTTGGGAAGGGATTCTGCTGATTCCGGGGTCTCCTGTACCGCAACATGGATCTCAATCAGCAGATCCTGCATTGCATCGCTCCAGTTCTGGCCGAAATTCTCCGATATTCCCTTGAGATCACGGAGTATATGGGCATTACAGACGGCATGTTCACACGGATATTTGAAGTATGGCAACCAGCAGTCATGGACCATGATGCCTTTGAATGCAGGAAGTACCCCAATTGCATCCATCGCCTTTCCCCCCCGTTTTGAATGATGACCATAGAGAGTGAGGAGATCAGTACTGGCGGTATGCAACCACTCCCGCTTACCATTCACACGCAACCCGGTTTCATCCACGTTCAGAATGGGAGCTTCAGAGAGGAGATGTTTGACCCGGTGCTCAAACCCTTCGAGATTCGTTGCACAATCTGCAATCGATTTCATCAGGGTTGCTTTGACAGGAGAACATCCATAGAGGTCTGTGAAGATTTCTGAGGCACGTTCATAGGGAGCAGGTGGTAGATGCAGAGATACACCATCAGTACCCGGATCGTCTGACCATATTGCAGGTGTGCAGGAACGTCATCAGGAAATGATGTTTCATGGATCTGGCCGCAGTGTGGGCAAATCACTGTCTCTGCGTGGTGCTCGATAACAATGATCTGTGGCGGTGGAATGTCATGCACCTGCCGTTTCTGAACGGATTCTACCGGCACATCCTCAAGAGATGCCTACATCCTTCACAGACAGACGCACGATGAATCTTGATGAGATCCGGTGTTTCACACTATTCGATGGTTCGACCTTCATGACCTTTTTGACCGCCAGGACGTTTCCCTGTCTTTGTCCGTTTGGTTTGAGGTCGTTTGAATCCATCTGCTGAAGGGGGAAGGCTGCTGTTCCGGCTGTTCATAGTGAGTTGCCGTTCAAGCTCAGCGATCCGTGCTTCGAGTCGCCCTACCATCTCTTCAAGACGCTGGATGATCGTAACGAGTGCTTCAGGGTTATGGTGTGCCAGTGCAAGGATCTCATCACGCTCCATCTCCATTTCCTCAATATCTATTAATATCTCATTATATAAGGATCTAACGGTTATAATGGCGTATTCTCTGATAAGTAGTGGTAAGTGATGTGATTCAACGAGAGGTCAGAATAGGGGGTGCTGACCAGTTACAACGAATGAGCCTTTCTTTATATACTCTGGTCAAAAAGGAATGGGCGTATACAGTTATCGGGATAACGAAAAAATGGCGGTGCTTACCCGAATATACCCGCCCATCTCCCGGGCACCATCTGGTTACATTTGAGAGGGAAGATAGTGGGCATCACGCATTTATCTCGCAGCATCATGCATTTATCACGCAGCATGACTCCCTGAGCTGGAGCGAGAATATCGTGGGTGTCGCTCAGTGACTTCGTCGTTACCTTAACTGGTTCATATAAGAGGCTGATATACCCTGGTCAACTACCATAAGCCCGGAAGCTCTGCCATCTCCCCGGCGAGGACGAATATCCCCGCCCGGTGGCCATGAGGATCGCCTTCACCGGAGCCGGAATGGGGATTGAGCTGTGCTCCCTCGGGAGGAGTGAGGTGACAGATTAATTCACTATTCTCAGGACTTTACAGCATTCATAATCCCATATTGTATCAATGCCGTCCTGATCTCCTTCAATTCCATACGCATCTCAGAGATCTCCTTATTTAGATGGTTATCCAGGTCACTCCTCATTCCTTTAACTTCAGTGAGTGTTTCTTGTTGAAGACTGATAGTATCTTTCTGAAGACCGATAGTATCTTTCTGAAGACCGATAGTATCTTTCTGAAGATTGAGCGTCTCCTTCTGAAGATTGAGCGTCTCCTTCTGAAGACCGATAGTCTCTTCCTGTAATGAAATGGACGTATCATGCTTCTCAAGGGAGATATCCTGTTTCTTCTCCATTCGAGAAAAGATAGCAATTGCAGTATCAAATCTCTCTGCAAGTTCTTCTTCCGGAGAGCCTCTTATTACCGTGAAATAAGAATATTCTCCCTTATAATCTTCCTTCACGGTACAAATCTCTTCGACTTCTACCGGATATTCCACATTCCTGATAGCCAGGATAAATGCATCAAGGTCGTCTACACGGCCCTCTGCAATGATATGCACATCATATCCTTCAAGGTTCTCGATATAGCCGGTAATTTTTAATTTTCGGGCAATATTCTGAACAATATGCCGATAGCCAACCCTCTGTACCGTTCCTGAAACCTGTATTGAATATCGGGAGAAGGTATGAGAATCCATATCCAGCATTGGGTTTTTACAACTCAAAGGCTTTTCTATCATATGCCGGGCGTGTTCACTTCAACAGAGTTTTATCAGAGCAGAGCGATCCCGAGAAAGAGCGTTGAGCGTATTCTGGGACAGTTGCGCGAGTCTGCGATCATCAGGGTGCTCTCCGAAAAGGAGGGGAGGAAGCCTGCGATGTACATCTTCCCCCGGCTCCTTGCTATCACTGAGGAGGGAAGGTTGTGAGACAGCCATGTCCTACAACCTTTATTGTGCGACACCTACGAGGGATAAATGGTTATTAAAGTGATCATAATTGTGAAATTATAAAAATACAATAGTGGCTTGAAGAACAACCTCAATAGTATCTCAATCTCCAATTAATACAGGTGATGAGCAAAGTCATCTGGATCAATTTTTGCCAGTTTCAGAACATTGCGTAAGGTTCCCACTCTCAGCTCTGCATGTAATGGCACAACTGTCACTACCTTGCCTTCAAACGTCAATTTTGAGAGCCGCACATGGCTTCCTGCTTGTCCACTTACCGAAAACCCAAATTCTTTTGAGAGTATTTTGATTACCTTTTCTCCAGAAACAGGTTTAAGCCTGAACCCCATCTGCCACCTCGAATGTGGTGAGAATGGGTCGATGCCTCGCTTCAAGAGGGCATTCTTCAAGATACAACTCGGTTGCTTCTTTCAGGTTTGCCACTGCCTCTTCAACTGTATCCCCCTGGCTGGCAGTTCCAACCTCCGGACACTCAGCAACATATATCCCCTCCTCTTTGTAAATCAGGGCCGTCAACGTTCTCATTGATATCTTCACCAGAATAGCATCATCTCAAATCAAGATAATCGTATCGCTACCGTGACGGCTGTTTTGCGTTCTCAATTCTCTGACCTCCTCCGCTGCCCTGATATTACCCGTAGGAGACCCTTGGGGGGCATTCATTTACTTTTACATGAACTCCGTGCATCGTGAACTTCTCTCCCAGTTGTTTTGGCCATGATCTTACGTTACTCCTCGGTGGAACTTATGGGGGATAGATCTGGCACTGAAGAGCACGACTCTCATTTCTCCTGGAAACAGTTGTTCTAGGAGATAGCCTTCGCTCAAGCAGGCAACCGAATGGAGGATTCTCCTCAAGAGTCCCGGATGAAACGTGTCAGGCTGGATCCGGATCTCGTTTATTGAGAAGATGTACTGCCTCTGCTACCATGCTGAGCACCTCTTCGAGCGTGTAGTGTGGTGAGACGGGAATACGAATCGTGTGGACCTTTTTGGTTTCTGTCTGGCTGGAATCACTATACCTATCGACATACTCCTCATCATTGACGATAAGATACCAGATGATGACGATCATTTTACGTGCCAATGCAATGGTTGCTTTACCTGTTCCGATCACACTTTTTTTAGTTTCATACCATTCACGGAGGAGATTCTTCCGGGATTTTGCAGCAGCATGAGCGGCTTGTGTGATAATCCCCCGTGCATGGCGAGAACCTCGTTTCGTAATGGAGCGCTTCACGATATGGTTTGCGGATTGATGGACTTTCGGTACAATGCCAATCCAGCTGGCAGGTTTCTCACCGGAGATGAAATCCCTGAAATTTCCGATCTCGGCGATAAGAGTGATAGCAGTGATATCTCCTACCCCGGGAACCGTTCGGAGAATTGTATACTCTCGAGGGTAGTTTTGAAGTGTATATGCTTGAACCTCTTCGGTAATCGGGTTAATTTCTTCATCAAGGTGTTTGATAACACGGAGGCAATGACGCAGTTGCAGGAGAGCACCGCGTGACATGTTCTGATCGATAAGTGCACGAATCTCATTTTCCTTCTTTAACCGTATCCGCGGTGGAATGGACGTGAGACTCTCGTCAGCAGATGCACCACGAAGGATGCCATGCAGAATGCGCTGTCCCGAAACACCAAAGATGTCAGTGAGAATCGTTGCCAGAGGAAAGAGTTCGCCGTCAAGAATACTGTGGATCCGATTTTTGATATCTGTCCGCTTTTCTACAAGAAAGTGTCTCAGCCGAACCATCTTCCGGAAATCACGATGGTAGCGAGGCATCACCCGAGAGGGGGAGATCATCCCTTTGAGGGCAAGGTGCGCGATCATCTCGGAGTCGATCTTGTCGGTCTTCTTGTGGGAGAGAACTTTGATGTCGTGAGCATTTCCGATAAGCACCGGAACGTGATCGATCAAGATGTCATAGATATGCATCCAATAGTCAGAGGTGGACTCACAGGCAACCACATCACATGTATGCTCGAGGATCCAAGCCTTCAGTGCAAGCGAGTCTTGCACAGTTCGTTCAAACCGCTGCTGGATCTTGGTTCCATTTGCCCAGAGAAGTGTGGCTATGATGAACTTCTTATGGATATCAAGGCCAGCGGCAACTTGATAGTCTTTTAGTGTCATGTTTCATCCCTCCATATGGAAAGTGTGGGCAGATGAATTTCCTTGAAGGTCGATTTTCCATACGCGATCGCTGTCGCAGTTCAGCCTTCGATGGCAATTCAATGGTTAGTTTTACAGACGGAGTCGTACTCCCAAATTAAATCAACCTGCTCTGCCCGGAAAAGGAGTATGAGTACGGGAGGTCTTGTGGTTTTTCATTGGTTAAGCCTGAGGCTTTCTGCCTCGTAAGGGTTTTACAGGATAATCCATATCCTGATAAAGATGGAGATAGGGAAAAACTCCGTACAAATAAGAAGCGGGATTCGTACCGTCTCCATATCGCACGTTCATTCACCGTGATCTATACCATCGATCCAGATAAGAAAAACGTCTATATTATTCATATCATGTCTATCGAGAGGGCACACCGAAGATATGGGCGCATGTGAATGGGGGGTTATTCGGTTATGTCCCATATAAACGGATAGGCAGGTGCTTTGCATACTGAATAAAATCACGGTCTGAGGTATAAATCTGCAGATCCGCTTCAACCGCTACTGCACAGATTAAAAAGTCAATATGCGAACCCTGAACACCGGATCGTCTGCAAATATTAAAAAAATCCGCGGCCCTCTCATAATACTCACGGTAAAGGGGCAGGTCTTCAAAGGACTGCAGATGCTCTTTAAGGTCATTGAACTGTGACATTGATGAGATCCCTGAGAGTAGTTCCTGCCTGATTGGGCCGATCATAACAACCCGTGCATCATCGATGAGATCGATCAATGCACTGACTGATACCTTTTCATCTTCTGACAGAACACCTCTTCTCCTGAGAGCAAGAGACCAGATTGAGGTATCAACAAGGACTTTCATCTTCGCAGACGGTGTTTTTTATAGTCATACTCCGGATCGTACTCTATCTTTCCAAAGAGTTCCGTGATCCGTACCTGTTTTCTTCTCCGAATATATTCTTCAAGAGCTTCAGTAACCGCGGCCTTCTTTGTGCGGGCACCTCCGATTGCCTGGGCTTCAGCAATGAGATGATCATCGAGTGCAAGATTTGTCCCCATACTACACATACCTCCACACGTTTGGTTACACAATAGAGGGTACATATGCATATATATGTAACTCACATCTCTGATCGTTGACGGGGAAGGTAATGGCGTATCCGAAATTATTCTCTGCTTCATGGAGTTCAGGGTATCAAGTGATGCAACCCGAAATGAGATTTTCACCAATTCCTGACAATGAATTCGAAGAGAACTGGAAGGATTATGTAGAGCAGGATATCCACAAGCTCTCTTCAGGAGTACAATTGTTCAGGCAGAAACTCATGTCCCTTATATCAGAGGGGATCTGATGCCGTGAGCCGGAAGAATCACACAATTATTGCCCGCCTGAAGAAGAAAGGATTCTCAACAGAGATGTCCAGACATATCAAACTGACAGTCCGGCACAATGGGTGCGATAAAGCGATCCGAACCTGGGTATCTCATGGGAAAAAGGAAATACGTGATAAGCTGCTCGGGCTCATGGCAGCAGAGCTTCATCTCTCGAAGCAGCAGTTTATAGAGCTCGTCGATTGCACGATCGATGAGCCTGAGCTGATTCTCATTTATAAGGAGAAGGATCTTCTTTACGATCGGTTCTTCTCCAATTTTCCGAAGAGTGGATACTATCAATTCGTAAGCAGAAACAGATTCAATTCCACTCCCCTCTCCCAACCCCCTTATACACAAACCCTGCCGTCACCCATTCCTCCGGCTCAACAACATTCCTCCCATCCACGATCACCGGCCGCTCGCACCCGGAGAGCCGCTTCACCTGCTCAGGCAGAAGGCCCCGGTACACTGCATGCCCGGTGAAGATCACCACGGCATCGACACCAGCGAGCGCCTGCTCGAGATCCATGGTGAGGCCGCCGTCCGGCTGATCGGGGCTCGGGAGATCCGGCGAGGTGGCGGGGTCGACCCAGGGATCGTGTACCCGGACCTCGGCACCCGCCGCGGTTGCAGCCTTGAAATATGGTTCGGACGGGCTGTTGCGGGCGTCGTCGCTGTCGTTAATGAAGGCCCAGCCGAGGAGGGCGATCGTCGCACCTGAAAGGGCCTTCCCCGCCTCTCCCAGGGCGGCCTCGGTGAGGTGGAGCATATGGGCGGGCATAAAGTCGTTGATATCGCGGGAGAGGGTGTACAGCGATGGCCGCCCCTCGGGATAGTCGAGCCTGATATCTCTGGCTTTCGCGGCTTCTGCGGCGAGCTGTACCCCCCTCTCCAGGTGATAGGTATCCTTCGTCAGGCAATGGCCGCCGACCCCGGCACCCGGCCAGAGGATGGCACGGGTGATGCCGTCTCCCTTCAGCGAGTCGATCCCGGCCCGGACATCATAGAAGTTCACGCCCATCGCCTCGCAGTAGAGGGCGAGCTGGTTTGCAGCGGCGATCTGGAGGTCGCGGAAGGTGTTCTCGGCGGTCTTGGTCACCTCGGCGGCGGTTGCGGTCATCGGGATGACGCGGCCGGTCGTCAGAACCGGGGTATAGAGTTCAACGGCCCGCATCCTAGAGACGGGATCGATCCCGCCGACGATCCGGTCATGCTCACGGATGTTTCTGAGCAGCCGGCCGACCATCACCCTCTCGGGGGCGTGGGCGAGGGCGAAGTCCTTCCCGGCAACAAGCCCGGACTCCTCTTCGAGGATCTGCCTGGCCATGCCTGCGGTCGTACCGGGGGTGATCGTCGACTCGAGGACGACGAGCATTCCGGGCCGGAGGTTTTGACCGACATGCCGGAGTCCATCGATGAGCGGCGTAAAGTCGGGCAGAAGATCGGCCGGATCCAGAAAAGGCGTCTGGATGGCGAGGGTTACCGCATCGCACTCGGCGATCTTTGAGAAGTCCGGAGTGCATGAGAACGTCCCGGCAGATACAACCTTCCGGAGGAGCGGTTCAAGCCCCGGCTCCTCACCCTTCAGTGGGGACTCGCCCCGGTTCAGCATCGCGATCTTGTAGCCCGAGGTCTTTGAGTCTCGCTGGAACCCGTAGACATGGGTGATCCCGGGGATATCGGCGAAGAGGACGGCGGCGGGGATCCCGACATAGCCCATGCCGATGACACCGATGGTTCTGATGGGGCCGCGTTCCTTGATGAGTTTCGCGAGATGATTCTGGTGGTTCTCTTGGTGCTGGTCTGTCATGGTCCTCTTCTCTGGCTTCTTCTCTTCGATAGTACTGTCTCTCTTATACTTTGTCAAATGCACTAATAATTCGTCTGATCTCGTCTGCGGCGGTGCCATCGCCATAGTGCGCGGAGTGTCCCTTCTGCTGATTTCGCCTATCTCCGGTCATCTGCCCGACTGCTGCAATGATACGGCCACAATCCGCACCTGCAAGCACATTCCAGCCATCCTCCACCGTCTCGACCCACTCGGTATTCTCCCGCAGGGTGATACAGGGAACCTGCAGGATATATGCCTCCTTCTGGACGCCGCCTGAGTCGGTGAGGACAGCGGCTGCCTGGTTCAGGAGCCGGAGCATATCAAGATAGGGGAGCGGCTCGATGAGATGGACATTCCTTTCAGCAAGGATTCCGTACTGCTCAAGGAACTTCCGGGAAGATCACCGGCCGGTCAAGTCCGGCAAATGCGGCCATGATGGATCTGAGATGCTGCTCGTCATCGGTGTTGCTGGCACGGTGGACGGTGGCGAGATAGTATGCACCAGCTTTGAGATCCAGTCGATTGAGAATATCGGATCGTGCTGCAAGCTCCCGGTTGAAGAGGAGGGCATCGACCATCACATCCCCGACACGATGCACACCCTTTTCAATACCTTCACGGGCAAGGTTTGCAACCCCGTTTTCGGTCGGGACAAAGAGGAGATCAGATGCATGGTCCGTGAGGACACGGTTGATCTCCTCAGGCATGCTGCGGTCAAAGCTCCGGAGGCCCGCCTCGACATGGGCAACAGGGATATGCAGTTTTGCTGCCGCCAGTGCACCGGCGAGGGTGGAATTGGTATCACCATAGACGAGGACCATATCCGGAGCCTCCTTCAGCAGGACTTCTTCAATTGCGAGAAGCATCCGGCCGGTCTGTGCCCCGTGGGAGCCGGATCCGATCCCGAGATGGTGGTCGGGTGTTGGAATGGATAGCTCTTCGAAGAAGATGCCGGACATATTCTCATCATAATGCTGGCCGGTATGCACCAGGATCTCCTGGTGATCCTTTCTGAGTGCCCGTGAGACCGGCGCACACTTGATGAACTGGGGGCGGGCACCGATGATGGAGACGATCTTCATTCCTGCTCCTTATCTTCTCTCTGCA